>Ga0206107_1000110_pt1 | contig 74439 bp, 62 predicted proteins | sample 2B0metagenome_FD_148652 | JGI IMG/M metagenome (GOLD analysis project Ga0206107, IMG submission 148652) | Enriched microbial communities from leaf-cutter ant dump, University of Wisconsin, Madison, United States - 2B0 | ecosystem: Environmental > Terrestrial > Nest > Insects nest > Nest dump...
GCTGCATGAGTCTCCGCAGGTACTCACGATCCCCCTTCCTGAGGCGGTGCTGCTCGTCGTTCCGTTCCATCTCCGAACTTCGGCCAGCACTCCTGACCTGTCAAAGAACTTTTGCCGACCTACTTAGCGGCCGAGGTGCACTCCATCGCCTTCGACGCGGAGGGGACCGGCCTGGGTGGGAACCGACCGCGGTGGCGCCCGCTTCGACGGGACCACCTGGACCACGTTCAACGACGAGAACTCCGGGTTGCCGGGCAGCCCCATCTACGCTGTCGTTGCTCGAAACGGTGCTGTCTGGTTCGCGACGGACGGGGGAATCACGAAGTACGATGGCGCGTCGTGGGAGGTGTTCAACTCCGCCAACTCAGCGCTCATTGCCGGCAAGGTGCTGGCGCTCGCGTTCGACCGCCAAGGGAACCTCTGGGCTGGCATTCAGGGAATGGGCTACGGGCTGGCGCACTTCGACGGAGCGACGTGGAAGGTGTACACCGCAGTCGATATGGGCTTCCCCTGCGATGGGGTCGCCGCCGTCGCAATCGACAGCAGCGACAACGTCTGGTTCGGGATGCGCACGAAGGGCCTCGCCCGATTCGATGGCAGTGGGTGGCTGTACTTCGGCCAGAATGATTCCGCCGAGGTGCTCGCATCACCTTCATCGCTCATCGTTGATCCCACGGGACAACTCATCATCGGCACCAAGGGCACAGGAGCCTTCACCTTCAGGAACCTGAACGAGTGGGGACGATTCAAGCCGTCTCCCAGCGGACTCCTCAATTTCGATGCCTCGACGCTTGCGCTCGACAGGGCGGGCAACCTCTGGTTCGCCGGTGGTTGGAGTGGGAACAGCCTCGGCGTGCAGCGCTACGATGGCACCGGTTGGAAGCACTACAACGTCGCAAACTCCGGTCTGCCCGAGGGAAACGTGAATGCCGTTGCGTTCGACAGCGCCGGCGGTGTCTGGTTCGGCACGCGCGCGGGAATCGGGGTGCTGCGCGGAGGCGTTGCTTCGGTCCCCTCGTCCAGTGGTGGCAGCTCAACGAGCGCATCCTCTCGGTGACGCCCAATCCCTCGCGCTCGCGTGCGGTGGTTCGTTACCGTGTCGATACCGAGGCCGGCGCGGACGTCCACCTCTCGGTCATCGACGGGATAGGGTGCACGGTGCTGACGTCCCTCGACGAGAAGCAGGAGCCGGGACCGCACGCGGTCGCAATCGAGACGGCGAACCTTGCACCCGGATGGTACGTCGTGCGCTTGCAGTGCTCCGGCACAACCACCATCGCGCCGATAGTCGTCGGAGGGAAGTGACATTGCCAGCACGAGCCGGCACGCAGGGCCGCAGGTTCTCCACGGAGCCTGCGGCCCTGCGTTGAGAGTCACGCCGCTTTCCGCGCTGCACGACGTTCTGCTTGTTCTCCGGCGGACTCTTTCTATCTTCCTCCCACAACGCTCACGCCCATTGTAGGGGCTACCCAATTCAGTCGATTGATCTTCGGGTCTTGAGCGTTGCCGTTGTGCGCTCGAGACCCTTTGTCGTTGGGGGGCGGGGGAGAGAGGATGGATGGTGCTGGTTGTTCTCCCTCTGACCGACGTTCCGACGCACCGCATTCTGCCATACAGAACCTTCTTCACCTATCAGCTCTGTTATGATCACTCTCACGCTTCCCGATGGCTCGGCCCGCGAGTTCCCTGCGGGCACGACGGGGATGGAGGTTGCGAAGGCGATCTCCGCCGGACTTGCGCGCGAGGCCGTCGGCATCGTCGTCGACGGCGTCACGCTCGACCTCTCCACGCCGATCAACGAGGGAGGAGCAACCCGTATCCTCACGTTCAGGGACGAGGATGGACGCGACATCTTCTGGCACTCCAGCGCGCACCTCATGGCCGAGGCCGTGGAGTCGCTCTATCCCGGCACGAAGTTCGGCATCGGTCCGCCCGTGGAGAACGGCTTCTACTACGACATGGACATCCCCGGCGGCACGACGCTCTCCACTGAAGATCTGGAGAAGATCGAGAAGAAGATGGCGGAGCTTGCCAGGCAGGACAACGCCTTCGAGCGGGTGCCAATGGAGTGGCAGGATGCGGTGGACTACTTCCGCGAGAAGGGGGACCCCTACAAGCTCGAACTGCTCGACGAGTTCAAGGGACGCGAGATCACGTTCTATCGGCAGGGGGCCTTCACGGATCTCTGCCGCGGCACGCACGTTCCCTCGACGGGGATGATCAAGGCGGTGAAGCTGACGGCGGTCAGTTCCGCCTACTGGCGTGGCGACCAGAAGCGGCAGCAGATGCAGCGCGTCTACGGCGTCACCTTCCCGAAGAAGGCGCAGCTCGACGAGCACCTTGCACTCCTGGAGGAGGCGAAGAAGCGCGACCACCGCAAGCTGGGACGCGAGCTTGAACTCTTCATGTTCACGCAGGAGATCGGCCAGGGTCTGCCGGTGTGGCTGCCGAAGGGTGCCATCCTCCGTGAGACGCTCGTGGACCTGCTGCGGAGCGAGCAGCGCCGCCGCGGTTATCTGCCGGTGATCACGCCGCACCTCGGCAATCTCGACCTCTACCGCACGAGCGGGCACTACCCGTACTACTCCGAGAGCCAGTTCCCACCGGTGGAGCTTGAGGAGAACGAGGCCTACCTGCTGAAGCCGATGAACTGTCCGCACCACTGCCAGATCTACGCCAGCAAGCCGCGCAGCTACCGCGACCTGCCGGTACGGCTGGCGGAGTTCGGCACGGTGTACCGCTACGAGAAGTCGGGGCAGCTCAACGGCCTTACGCGCGTGCGCGGCCTCACGCAGGACGACGCGCACATCTTCTGCCGCCCCGATCAGGTGAAGGAGGAACTGCTGGGCGTGCTCGATCTCGTCCGCTTCGTGATCTCGCTCGTGCAGTTCAAGGACTTCACCGTGCGGCTGAGCTTCCGCGATCCGAACAACAGTGAGAAGTACGTTGGGCGTGATGACCTGTGGGAGCAGGCGGAGGCGGAACTGCACGAGGTGGCGACGACCGCAGGGTTCGACTACACGGTAGGGATCGGTGAGGCGGCGTTCTACGGTCCGAAGATCGATTTCATGGTGAAGGATGCCATCGGTCGCTCGTGGCAGCTCGGCACGGTCCAGCTCGACTACAACCTGCCGGAGCGGTTCCAGCTGGAGTACACCGGGGCAGATGGCGCAAAGCACCGTCCGGTGATGATCCACCGCGCACCGTTCGGCTCACTGGAGCGGTTCATCGGCGTGCTGATCGAGCACTACGGGGGCAACTTCCCCTTCTGGCTCGCTCCGGTGCAGGCAACGGTGCTGCCCCTCAGCGAGAACTATCTCGACTACGCGCGTGCCGTGGCTGCCGACCTGCGCGAGCGCGGCTTCCGCGTCGACGTTGACGAGCGGAACGAGAAGCTCGGCTACAAGATCCGCGAGGCGGAACTCCAGAAGATTCCGTTCATGCTGATCGTCGGTGAGAAGGAGCGTGAGGCGGGCGGTGCTTCGGTGCGCGTGCACGGCCAGGGCGACCGTGGAATGGTCGCGCTCGCCGACATCGTGGCCGAGTTCACCGAACTCAACGATGTCGAGGCTGTGGCGGCCCAGGCGCGCAGCGGTGCCACAGCGAAGGTGGAGGAGACGGTTGAAGAGTAGAGGTAGCCAGGAGATCGCTACTGGCACCCAACACACATCTCGGTAAAAGCAGTCCGCCGAACAGACCCAAATGGTATGTTCGGCGGACTTCATTCTTTTAATCATCTCCAATCCTTCTAATTCGTATGTACACCTTTCAGAGTTTTCTACAACATCTGGAGTGCGACCCAGAACGGGGTGCATGGCTTGCCTCACTGAGTGTTCAGACCAAAGTCGAAAAGTTTATTCTTGCTGAAATCATTTACGGAGCGCGACATCGCAGTGGAATTTCTCTTCGACTAGAAGACAACATTTGCAAAGGGGTAACGCGCTGTGATCTGACCATACGTGACAGTAAGAACTACAGCCATCTTCTTGAATGGGTTGAGGCAAAGATGTGCTACTCGGATTGTGTGTCACGGGAAGTATGGTCGGGAAGAAATCCTGATGAGTATGCTCGATCCGTAGCTGCTGATACTCAAAAGCAGGAGACTTCAAGCATTAAAGCCAAGTTCCCCAATGCAGTGCTCACAACTGCGCTCTTTGTTATCCATCGAACGGAGGCTCGCCCCTACCAGAAGTACCAGCGTGATTTCCGCAATCGTGGATCGTTGTCCGCTACCGAGATTCGTGACGCGGCCAGCGATTTCTGCTTGAACAATATTGCTCAACGGTCGGCACGTCATGTGAGCGAAAGTTTTAGTCTTCGTCTCGATGATGTGACCAGTTTGATCAGCTACTTCTATCGTAGCATTCCGTCCTGTTGCGCAGAGACATCTTCGACCGCTGAAATAACGGATCTCCAGGCTGTTTGAATCCACCTCGATCCTCTGTTCGGTTGGTTCTTCCAAGCAACCGATTCTCCACTCTCCTACGAACCTCGACCCAGCATGGTGAGCTTGACGTCGAGGGACGGCCGACTCAGCAAATCGTCTTACGCCGTTGAACCGCGTTGTAATCGGTTGCTCTACGCTGCCTGCAAAGCGGACTGTGCTGACTGATTTTAGATCTCGCCTCCCCATCCATCGACGCTGAATCGATGCGGTCTACAGAGATTGGAAGATGCCTTACCTGCACGACCTGATTGCCGTCATCGAAGAGGCGCGCCGGATGCTTGACTCCCCGAACAACGACTTCACGTGGTCATCGTGGATCGACCGTGACGACGCACTGGAGGAGATCGACGCACTCCTTGAACGTCTCCGCGCCGGACAGATTCCCACGATGATGGGCGTGCTCTTCGCTCCAACCGGGCCGATGCAGGAGGTAAGTTTGAGCAGTGGGTGGGGGGATGAGTTCATCGATCTTGCCAACAGATTCGATGCCGCTCATGGTGCAGTTCACGAAGGCACGCACCGGGAACCGCTGGACAGCTCTGTTGCCTCGTGCGCGTGTCGCGACGCACCGGGGTCGCTCGCAGTGGTTGTGGAGCTGGGGATGGACTCACACTTTGCCGAGGTCTCGGTGCTCTGCTGTCAGCGGTGTGGTCAGCACTGGCTGCGCTATGCCTACGAGAATGAATCGTTCACACGATCCGGTCGATGGTATCTGGGGGCTGTCAGCGAGCAACAACGGTCAGTGCTGACACCTGCAATCGCGAAGCAGATACTGGAGGAGCTTGATTGGTACTTCTACGGCGGCAGTTACTACGACGGAAGGAGTGGCAGGGCCTCCGGTGTGATTCTGCTCGGTTCCTGATGATCCCCTGCGCCCTCCTCGTGCAATCCTCTTCTCGCTCGACCTTGTCGATCACGTGAAGGATCTCATCCCACGCGTGGAGACGGAGTTGGTGAGGAGAGTGGGCATCCTCACCAACGATCGATGCGTTCCGTCGCTGGCTTGCCGACCGCGTGACATCGTTCGTGGGTGCCGACGTTTCTGTGTCGATCGCCGAAAGATTTGCGCCGACGGCAACCCGAAAATTGGAGTATGTTCTCGGCCGGTCACACCGCACCAACTGTGTTTGAACGGTGCAGTACGATCCCGCCAGTGTTTTCCTCTGTTCGATCTGTAGAATCCTCGCAGGTTTTCGCGCCTGTTCTCCAGCCTCTCATGTTGATTCCCTCCCCCGATGATTCCTCCCGACCAGCGATTTCGACTCACCGCCTCCTCGATTGCCTCCTACTTCAAGCACCGGTGCGACCGTCTGTTTCGCTGGAACACCGTTGACGCATCGCACCGGGGGAAGAGGGGGATTGGCTGGAACGTTCCTCCGAAGAAGCGGTATCACCGGCGCCCCGGCATCGCCCGGCTGATGCAGGCGGGGGATGAGTTCGAGGTGACGAACGTCGAGCAGTTGATCGAGCAGGTGGGGGAGCGGGGAATACGCTACAAGAGCATCAGTGAGGGGAACATTCGCCGCCAGGTCGACGCTCTTCCGTTCGAGAACTTCATCGAGGAGTGCCGGCTCGGCATCTTTCCCCAGTACATCGCCCAGGTGGAGATCACGCTCGGTGCCGACCAGGAGGCGCGCTTCCTGGAGCGGTTCGGACTGGACGCCCGGCGCATCAGGGTTGGCACGGCACGCCCCGACCTGCTGGAGGTGATGCCGCCGGAAGAGCCGAACGGAAGGCACCTCCTGCGCATCTGGGATTTTAAGGGGAGCCAGCGTGCACGGCACGAGCACTTTGTGCAGGTTGCCTACTACTCCTTCCTGCTTGAGTCGGTGCTGGCCGATGCGGGACTCGACACCGTGGAGGTTGACACACAGACAGCGAAGATTCGTGCCCGCACCGAGGACGTCGAGTTCGATCTGGCTCCCTACCGCCTTGCGGTGAACGGCTTCCTGCGCAGCCGTGCGAGCGCACTCTTCGATCTCCCCGCCGCCGACGCGCACTACCACATCCACGAACGTTGTGCGCTGTGCGAGTACTTCGATACCTGCCGCAGCGAGTCCGATGTCGGCAGGGATCTCTCGCGCATCGCCTATATCAGCAGCGAGTCGAAGCGCCACCTCCGTGCCGGGGGGATCGCCACGCATCGTGCGCTTGCCGCGATAGACGATCCCTCGGTTGTTCAGCAGCTGCGTACCCTCAGCCACGACCTCTCGGTCCAGCTCCCGCGCTACATCCAGACTGCACGGGCGCTGGAGGATGGGCAGCCGCGTCCCCTCGGCACCACGACCCTGTTGATGCCCCGCTACGAGGATATCCGGGTCGTGCTCTCCGCCGAGCACGATGCGGTGACCGGCAGATGCTTTGCGCTTGGGATCAAGACGTACGAGGGATGGGACGCCGACGCGGGGAGGTCGCTTGGGAGCGAGAGCGTGTTCGTTGCCGATGCGCCGGAGAAGGAGGGAGAGATTCTTCGGGACTTCCTCCGCACGCTCAACAGGCTGCTGTGCCGGGTGGATGCGGAGAACCGGGCGCTCGCTGCGGTGTCGGTCGACGAAGAGCCAGCCGTCCGTGTCGCCGACGAACTCCACACCGCCGCCGTCGATGCGCTCGGCAGGTTCAAGGCGGAGCACAACCCGATCAGGAAGACGAACCCACGGTACCACTCCCTCCTTGCAGAGCGAGGTGCGCTGGAGCTTGGGGTGAAGCAGGCGAAGTCCGCTGCTGCGCAGGCACGAAAGGATGCACGGTTCGAGTTGTGGAAGCGTCAGCAGCGGCTCCACTTCTACGTCTACGACAATCTCGATCTCCTCGTCCTGAAAGGTCTCGTCGAACGCTACCTGCTCGATACGGAGCACGAGGGGTTGATCGATGAGATCCGCCACCTGATCCGTCTCTTCCCGCCCGAGTCGGTCCTGCCGGACGCGGACACCTTCCGCACGCTGCCCGGAACGGTGGTGACGCAGGTGTTGCGGGCTACCGTTGCGCTGCCAACCCCCTATCTCTACGATCTTCGCTCCGTCTCGGAGACCTACAGGCCCGTCTCGGCGGAGGGAGAGGAGCGGGGCTACCTCTTCCGTCCACGCTATGGTTTCGGGTGGGAGTACCTGAACCAGGTGGCGTTCGAGCGCATCCACGATGTGTGGGAGGGGAGGGCGTTCTCCCCCGACCCGCGCAACCGCTCGCGGGACATCCCTTCCGATGCCGTGCGTGCCGGCATCGAACAGACGGTGCTCGCCAAGCTTCGCGCAACGGATTCGGTTGTGCGTCGGCTCAAGAGTGAAATCGGCGACCGCCTTCTGCTTCGCAAGGAGCCATTCCTGCTCTACGAGGAGTTCGATCCCATCAACTTCCAGGCGCTCGAAGCGCTCCGCACCTTCACGATGATCGAGGCTTCGATGGCAGAGCTTGCGGTCAAGGCCGAGCACACGCTGTCGGTCGAGGATCGAGCCGCAAAGCTCGCCTGTCTCCGTGGTCTGCGCTATCTGGAGGGGAGGGATGAGGTGGACGGTTCACTCTGGTTCACCTTCGATCCCGAGTCGCGCGATGCGCGGTTCGATGTGGGCGACTTCAACCTCGTGGTTACGCCCGAGTGCAGGCCCGATCTCCTGCTCGGCAACATCGACGGCAAGCTTTTCGAGCGTGCCATCTGGCGCTATGTCGGCTTCAAGGTCAAGCTGCTTGCCTACGATCTTGCCGCCGATCCGCCCTGCGTTCGTCTCCTTCCCGATGCTCCCGACAAGTTCCGCGAGAACGTCGATCTCACCCTTCCGTGTGTGCTCGACAAACTCTACGTTGACTACGTGTCGCACCGCACACTCGACGTGTTGAAGGAGCTTCCGCACAGCGACGGTGCAGCGCACATTCACGAACTGATTGCGCGGGGGACGGTCTCCGGCTGGACTCCGTTCGTGAGCGACGCCACACACATCGAGGAGGAATTCCTGCGGCGTGCCGGAGCAACAGCGCGGGCGGCGGTTCTCAACGATGGACAGTGGCGGGCACTGCACGGCGTCTTCAACGAGCCGCTCTCGCTCGTGTGGGGTCCGCCCGGTACCGGCAAGACGTACACCGTGGCCCATATCCTCCTCGGCTATGCGCTTGCTGCCGTGCGCCAGCAACGGCCTATCCGCATCCTGGTGACAGCGTTCACCCATCACGCCATCGCCAACGTGCTGCTCAAGGTGGCGGAGCTGGCGGAACGCTACGGCATCGGGCCGGACATGCTGGCCGTTGGCAAGCTCCAGGGGAGTGAACCCAATGCAACGGACGATCTGCTCCCGGAGCAGGTGGAGCGCTGGGTTGACAGGCAACTACAGTCCTGTCTGGACCGCACAACGCCGTGCGTGATCGCCGGGGGGACGGTGTGGGCCGTGCACAAGGGGATGCAGGAGGCGGAGTCATCGATTCAGCAGTGGTTCGACGTGGTGCTCGTGGACGAGGCGTCGCAGATGCGAACGCCCGATGCGCTCATTGCCGTTGCTGCCAGCAAGCCGACAGGGAGCATCGTCCTTGCGGGCGACGATCAGCAGCTTCCCCCCATCATCCACGGGGCCTATCCCGAAGAGCACAACGCCATGCTCGGCTCCATCTTCGCGCTGATGCGCAATCGCTTGAACGAGCGTATCGCCGCCGAGCCGGATGCAGAGCGTGGAAAGGGGGTCGAGGAACGTGTCCTGTTTCAGCTCGAGGAGAATTTTCGGATGAACGAGCCGCTGACGGCGTATCCGCGCGAGCTGCTCTATCGTGGACGGTTTGCCTCCTCGAAGCCGTTGATCAGGATGCAGACGCTCACCGAGCGTGGCGCTGCGAGCGATGATCCGTTCGAGACGATGCTCCATCCCGACCGGCCCGTGGTCCTCTGCTGGTATACACCACCCCGCAGCTTCACCGCACGCAACCCGATTGAAGCCGAACTTGTTGGACGCCTTGCCGCAATCCTGGCCGAGACGCTGGTGGATGAGCGCAGCGGGGAGGTCTATCGGGGAACGGCCCTTGCAGAGAGCGGACTGGCGATCCTTTCACCTCATCGCGCGCAGAACAGCGCCATCAGGGGGGAGCTTCGGAACTCCGGCTTCGGTGCTGCGGATCGTCCGCTCCCGCTCGTCGACACGGTGGAGAAGCTCCAGGGGAAGGAGCGCGATGTAGTGCTCGTCTCCTACGGCGTTGCCGACGACGAGTATGCCCAGGCGGAGGCGGAGTTCCTGCTGAGCCGCAACCGGTTCAACGTTGCGGCAACCAGGGCACGCCACAAGCTCGTGGTCTTCTGTTCGGACGTCGTGCTCGACGTGGTCCCCGATGATCGACTCGTCCTTCTGGAGTCGATGATGCTCAAGGAGTTCCGGCGCTACTGCTCGGACGGGGTGCAGCAGATAGTGTGGCGTTCGCGGGAGTTCGGGGAGATTGTGTTGAATATCCAGTGGAAGGGGTTCGCGGCGTGATCGGTACCGGTCGGCACCTCCTTGTCTACCCCCATATTGTGGCAGTGCCATCGTCGATGCTGGCCTGGAGCGCATCGATCCATCAGGGCGAACTATGCAGTTGTATACTCTCAGGGGATTGCATCGCTGGAGTACGATCCGTGCGCGGGGGAAGCTGCGTTTCGTGGTGCTCTACGGCATGATCTACTACGGATTGCTCTACGATCTGCTCCCGCTCGCGCTCCTCTTGTGGATACTTGGAGTCGAGTTCTCCTCCCTGTTGATCGCTGGCCTGGTCGCGGGCTGTGTGATCCTCGGAATTCTCTACAGCCTGTTGGTCTGGGCGGTGAACGAACGGCGCTTCCCCGGTCTCGCTCCCGGAGCGATTTCTCCCCCTGGCTCGACAGCGCACGATCTTGCCATGCTCTCGAACCGGAAGCTGCCCGAGTAGGAGTACTTCCGGTGGTGAGTGCCGCATCCTCTTTATTCCCCAATCATTCATGAGGTTCCTATGAGCTGGGATGAGCGCGAAGACTCGACGATCTACGTGGTGGTGGTCAACCACGAAGAGCAGTACTCGATCTGGCCTGTCGACCGCGAACTGCCCCCTGGCTGGCAGAGCGCCGGAAAGACGGGCCTGAAGGCGGAGTGCCTCGCCTACATCGAGGAGGTGTGGACGGACATGCGGCCGTTGAGTCTTCGAAAGAAGATGGAGGAGATGGAGCGGGAGCGTCGGGCGGGAGGAGAAGGGTAGGAGTCTCCGCGTGCCGGACGGAACATTCCGCAGATCGCTGTCTGCTGTGCTCGTAATCCATCAGGCGAGCGGACGTTGGGGAACACGGCGGTCGATTCGGCAGAGAGATCCTGTCATGCCGAATCGACCGCTGTGTTTGCCTAGCTTCGCGCGCAACCGAGGACTCTTCGCTTCTGGCGGAACCGTTATGAGAAAACAGTATCACTTCCGGCCCTCCGAGCGTGGGCTACAGGCATGGGATGTCGAGCGTCTTGTGGCGTTGAGCCGCGGTCTGCCTCGCCAGCGTGTCCCGCTTGCGGAGATTCAGGAGATCGACGAGCCGTACTGGTTCAGCCACGAAGGAGCTGTGCCCACCTGCCGTGCCGTGCTTGAGCATGCGAGGCTGATCGAGGAGACCGACCTTGCATTTCCGATCATTCTCTCCTCCAACGGCCGTGTGATGGACGGGATGCACCGTGTTGCCAAGGCCGTGTTGCAGGGACGTGCGGAGATCGAAGCGGTCCGTTTCCTCGACGACCCTGAGCCGGATTATGTCGGCGTCGATCCTGACCGGCTGCCGTATTGAGTCTCTGGTCGAACCTTCTCTCCTCTCAACACTCCTTTCCATGGCAGCACTACAGCGCGAAGTCACCTTCCGATTCCTCGCCGAACCCGTTGATATCAACTTCGGCGGCAAGGTGCACGGCGGCGCGGTGATGAAGTGGATCGATCAGGCGGCCTACGCCTGTGCGGTGGGGTGGAGCGGGAAGTACTGTGTCACCGTCTACGTCGGCGGCATCCGCTTCTACCGTCCTGTCACTATCGGAAGTCTGGTGGAGGTACGGGCGCGTGTCATTCTTACCGGCACGACGAGCATGCATATCGCCGTGGACGTGAGCGCGGGCGATCCGCGAGAGGGCAGCCGGGAGCGAACGACGCACTGCATCATCATCTTCGTGGCGATTGATGAAACGGGAAGGCCCGTGAACGTTCCCCCCTGGAACCCGGAGACCGAGAACGATAGAACGCTTGCCGACTACGCCCGGAAGTTGATGGAGCTGCGGAGCAGCATCGAGCAGGAGATGCGCGCGCACGCCGATATCTGAGGCGGCGGCAAGGCGCTGGCGCTATTGCCCGGAACTGTGACTCTGGAAGAACGCCGTGCCTGTCGTTGTGTGCACAGTCGGTTATTCGCCGAGTCGAAAGCGTAGGGGGATCTCCACCCAGCTTTCTACGGGCATGCCCTTCCAGCGTGCCGCTGTGAAGCGGTACGACTGCACTGCCCGGAGTGCCTCCTCCTCCAGTGTCCGGTGAGCGTCGGATCGACTCATCACTGCCTCCGCCACGTTCCCCTCGGCGTCCACGCGGGCGTGGATCACTACCGTCCCTGTCACGCCGTTTCGCAGGGCCGGCCTGGGGTACTGTACCTGGCGGGCGAGTTCCGCACTGTCCCACGCTGCCCGTATAAAATTGGGATCAACGGCCTGTTGCCGGAGTGCCAGGACATCGGGCGTCTCGGACTGGTCGGAGAGCACGCCTTCCTGCTCGATGTCAACTGCTGTTGGTGGGGGAGGGGCAAAGTCGATGATTCCGGCTCCCCTGGTTTCAGCTCCGTCGATTTCCGAGCCGTTGTTCCGGGAGGAGGATGGCGCCTGCCTGGATTTCTTCTTCGGCTGTTTCTTTTGCGGAGTCCGCTGGTAGAGCAGCGCGCTCCGCGTGTGCGTGGAGTGCAACGCCGTTCCGCTCGTTGCGGCTGGTGGTGCCGAGATGAGGGCTGCACCAAGAAGGAGAATGGAGAGCATGGGAGAAGATCTTGTGAAACTCGAACGGTCCGATCCACAAGGGTGAGCTGTGGACATCACATCGTTTCCCCTACGCCGTTTTTGCGAGCAAGTTCCGAGGGTCACAGAGAACGAACGCCTTGAACCTGGGCATGGCGGAATTGCTCGTCTTCTCTCCGAAGAGCAGGTTTTCTCTCTGTCTACCGATATGAAGTCATGACGATCACACTACTCAAGCGTGAGGAGGCAGCTGCCTACCATAGGTTCTTTCGCGGCGGTCTACTCGCGTATCCTGCATCGTTTCGGATTGATCCCGACGATGAGGCTGCGTACTCCCTTCCAGCAGAGAACGAGGAGTCCTTTACCCTTGTGGCACGCAACGCCTGCGGAGTGTGGATGGGCGTTGTCAGCTTCCGCCGTGACGGCAACAACCATCTCCGTTTGCGGCATAAGGGGGTAGTGTGTCGCATGTATGTCGACGCACGCTACGCCGGGTGTGGAGTAGGGCGTGCGCTTCTGGCGGAGCTTGTCGAGCGGGCGAGGTGCATCGATGGCGTTGAACAGCTTATCCTGACGGTGATTGCCGGCAACGAGCGTGCGCGCCGACTCTACGAATCGGTCGGGTTCCTGCTCTACGGTTCCGAGCCGCGCGCCGTCAGGCTTGCAGATGGAACCTATCTCGACGAACAATCGATGGTGATGATCCTAGAGAAGAGAGTGGTCTCGCCGTGAGGCGGAATCCGGCAACTCTCGTTCTGCGCCGTTCACGGCTTCGCCGGACGTGGCTTTTCCGTTTCGCTGGCTGGCCGCGCCGGGCTGAGCGTAAAGCTGATGTCGATCTGCACAATCGAGGTGACGGCGATGCCGTTCCACCGTGCCGGGGTGTAGTGTACGCCGCGCACGGCGGACACCGCCGAGTCGTTGAGGAGTGGGCTGGCGCTCTGAACCACATCCGTGCGGAGGATTGCTCCGTCCGGGTCGAGCACCGCACGAACGGTCACAGTGCCCTGCACGTTGCTGTCGCGAGCAGCGGGAGGATAGTGGATAAGTCTCTGGAGTTCCTCGGAACTGTAGCTCGGCTGCTGTTCTGTCACTTTGCGCGCCGGCTGCGCGTGGAGTGCAGTGGAGGCAAGGAGGAGGATCGAGGCGAGAAGGAGTGGGTGACGCATGAGAGCCAGGGATTGTGCTGTTATCGTGAGAGCGGGTATGGAACGTGGGCTGTTGTGGCTTGCTTCGAGCAGATGCGGGGGAGACGCGGAGCAGGGTGCGGACCTTTTACCGTCGGCGGCGGTCTCGTCCCTCCTTGTCATTATCAACGATCGTTGCTCCTGCCGGAGGATTGAATGTGTCGGGAGGAACCGGGCTGTCGAGGTCAACGGCAACTGCCTCTGTTGTTACCTCGAGGCCAGATCCCCCGCGAACTGGCGGCAGCACAATCTCCGAGGCAAGGACGAGCTTGCCCTGGCTCCAGATTCGCAGAGTGATGCCCAGAGTGTCAAGCTCCACTCCCTTCGCCTCCCTGCCAATGATTGTGCGCGGTGCCGCTGGACGCACAGTGCCTGGCGGGAAGATGGATGTGAAGGAGGCCATCATGGTTTGCACGTCGGGCAGTCCATCCATTCCCGGCAGGCTGCCGAGTTTGCTGCGCCGTCCGATAATTCCCATCCTCGTTTCCATATAGCTCGTGCGATACCCATCGGCAGTAATCGAGAGGAAGTTTGTGGCGCTGTCGCCGGGGGTCTGCAACTGCATTTTCATCATCACCCGTTGTCCGTAGCGGTCCCACACATAGTCGCTCGTTCCCTCCGTTCCGTTGATGGTCGTGCGGAACCGCAATCGACCGTGCTCCTGATCAAATCGTCTCTCCACCGCCTCCTCTCCTGATGACCGTACACCCTCCCTTGTGTCGGTCTGCACGTGCGTCTGCGACATATCAGCAAAGCCACTTTCCTCCTTGGGAAGAAATTTCGGCGGCGGCGGCGGCGGCGGCGAATCCGCCAGATGAAAGTCCACGGTGATCGGCATCCATGTCGCGATGGGCTGGCCATTCTGAAGCGCCGGCCTAAAGGGTGTCTCCTTCACAGCGTTGACCGCTGCCACACTGAGCAGTTTGTTGTCGCTGTGGTCGACGATGATCTTCGTTGCGCGACCTCTTTTGTCGATTATGGCGTGTACTACTACGCTTCCTTCGATGCCTGCCTCCCGCGCAGCTTCAGGATAGCGGGTGTTGCGCCTGAGGTCCTCCGGGTTGTAGCTCGCCTCCTTCTCAACCGTCACAAAGTCATGAATGTCGGGATCGTCGTTTGGCTCGCCGAAGCCAGCGGACCGGGTGCCGGTATCAACAGGGAATTGTTCCTGTGCGTGGCACAATCCTGCACTGCCGAACAGGAGAAGGAGGACGAAAAAGTGTGGTCGCATGGTTGTTTGAGGAACTGATCCTGATGATGCAGGCGGCGATGGTCCCGTGTCGGTGTCCCAATTCCCAGGTGGTGTGCGCGACGAGGAAGTGCGTGTCCCGGACCAGGGTGACAAAGATACTTCGTTGTCTCGTGTCGATCGGTAGAGGCAGAACGGGTCCAGCGAGCCATCCACGCCCTCTGCCGTATTTTGTCGAATCTATCGCCTGGCGAGCTGTGCCGGTTACTGGAAGAGGTGTGCGGCGTCTACGAGGAGACGTCGGTGTTCCGATCCATCAACAGGTTCTCCCATGGCCGCGTATCGACGGTCGATTTGTGTCTCGCTCCTCGTCCCGGCTCTGTGCGCTCTCTCCAACGCACAGGCACAGCTTCGGGTCACGGTGGACACAACAGCGATGCGCGTTATCGACTTCGACGAGCCTGAGTGTTCCCGCGCACTGATTCCGGTTGGTGCGCGGGACGTCGTTTTCAACTGTCCTGCCGCTTTCGACAGCGCACTCGGTGTGCGTCGAGTGGATGGACGCTGTTCAAATACTTCACCACAGTTTGCCGGGGGGCGGGAATGGCTTGCAGGGCTTCATCTGTACGCCGATGGTCTGGCCCGATTCACCGTCAGCACGCTGCGCGACAGCACTGCGCGCCGCATCACGCTTGTGGTGGCGGTTCGCCCCGGCGGTGCGTGCGGGTTGCGTGTGCGTGATCTCTGGCTCGGCGTTACGCGCCCCGGCCCCGACTGGGCAATTGCTGTCGATTACCGCCGGATGAACCGCAGCGGTGTTGACGGCGATTCCCATTGAGCCTCCTCATTCCTTTCATTCCTTCAACACCTTTACACCTATGGACTCCATCACACGCATCTCCCGCTTTCTTGGTCTGGCATCCCTTCTGGGCGTTGCCGCAACGCTCCACCTTGCGGCGCAAACCGGCTACGACCCACGGCGCTCGATAACGGTTGGCGGCGAGGCGGAGGTGAAAGTTGCGCCCGATGAAGGCTCGATTACTCTCGGCATCACCGTCAACGATGCCGACGTGAACAACGCACGGCGGGTCAGCGATGAACGGTTCCGCGAGCTTGTGAAGGCGCTGAAGGCCGCCGGTATCGCCGAGCGCGACATCCGCTCGGTGTCCACGACGATTCAGCCCCGCTACGACTACAACGACGGGAAGCAGATCTTCCGGGAGTATGTTGCCGAGCGAATGGTGGTGGTGACGGTGCGCGACCTCACGCGATTCGAGGATGCCGTGACCGCCGCGCTCCTCGCCGGTGGCACCAACGTCGGGAACCTCGAACTCCGCACCAGCAAGTTGCGGCAGTACCGCGACCAGGCACGGCAGAATGCAGTGCGTGCGGCACGGGAAAAGGCGCTGGCAATGGCCGGGGAACTCGGCATGAAGATTGTCAAGCCGATCACCATCAACGAGGCGGATATGTGGGAGAGCGGCTTCCCGCGCCCAATGATGCAGAACGTGATGAACCGTGCCGGTGATGATGGATCCAGTGAGGGGAGTGGCGGGCTTGCTGCCGGTGAAATCAGCGTGCGTGCCCGCGTGACAGTGACCTTCGAGATGGAATAGGGGGTTCCTTGCCGTCCTTTGTCAGTTGCCCTTCGAGACGATGAAGGCAACTGACGAAGGAGCGCCGCTGCTCTTCGTCCATTCAATCAAGCGTAGTGCAATGAAGCTCGTCTCTCTCTCCGCCCTTCTTCTCTGCCTCCTCTTTCGTTCGCTTCCGGCACAACCCTACCAGCGGGTCACACAGCTGGCGTTAAGCCCCGCCCAGGTGAACGGCACGTGGAGCAACGGACACAACACCTTCAGGATCCGTCTGCTCTCCGATGGGCGTCTCCAGCTGGATTTCGACGGCGCGTACTCCTATCGTACTCCACGAGGGGAACGCATGGCCAACGTTGGCACCTTCGTTGGGCTTGCAACGGTTGACGGGAACATCGCCCGAATCAGCAACGTCAACGAGGCTCCAGAGTGCAGGATCATCCTGACGTTCAGCGATGCCAGACTTGCAGTGGTGCAGGAGGGAATGTGTGGGTTCGGCAACGGTGTTACTGCCGATGGAACGTATAAGCGGACAAGTCAAAAGGTGCCGAAGATCATTGCGATTGAAGGCGAGGAGTGAGTTGCCCGTCCGGCGATTCTTCCACGACGCGTCCATCCCTGCACATACGGGGATGGACGCGTCGTTTGCTCTGTAGAGGATTAGTAGGGGATCACAAAGAGGGGGGTGGAGGTACGTTGTGTACCATTGAGAAGGACGAGCTGGTAGACTCCCGAGCGTATGCCCGACAGCGGCAGTGTCGTGGTGTATACTCCTGCGCTGCCGGTGTCCGGCGCTGTCTGAACGACAACGCGGCCATTCATGTCAACGATCTGTATGAGCGGATGCTCTGGAGCGTCGAGAGTGAAGTGTACAGTACACTCTCCCGATGCCGGGTTGGGAACAGCGAGAAGCGAGGGAGCCTGGCTGTGCTCACGGTCCGCAACGGCGCTGAGGGCCATGTTCAACAGCTGGTGGACAGGTATTTGCAGCCCATAGATGTCCGCATCTCCATCGCGAAGATCCTCCCATGCAAGGTGGAGTGTGTCTCTGTTCAGCAGCGCGCGGATCCCCTTCACCGGGCCAGGGGTGGGATGCACGAGAATCTCTCGTCCGATGCGTGTCATGTCCTCACGGAGCACCACCAGATGAATTCCATCATCGGCACTGTACAGCAGTAGAATGTTTCCAGTGGACTCTTCCTGAACTACACAGAGGTCATGAGCTGTCCTGTGTGGCTTCAGTGAGATGCTTCCCACGTGGCGGCCCGTATCGGAGTATCCGTCAATCGAGATCGAATCCCCAAGTGTCCCCTGCGTGCTTGTGCAGAGAATGGCGGGGGTTCGGGTGCGGTGGTACAACCTGCGAGCACCGGGATGAGGAGGGAGCGAAAAGCGATGGAGTGTCGTGCCCTTCGAGCCGATGGTGCCGTTGCTCTCCCCGCTGAACCAGACGTACTGCCCCACGGTGTCGAGCGGTAGAAGCGTTGCCGTTGCGTCGGTGATGGCAAAATCCCCACCGCTCCAGAGGACGCGCTGTGTTGCGTCAACAGCGGTGAGACGCACGTATGGTCTATATCCTGTTCGCCTTGCGGCAGCGAGCGTCCACCCAGCAACGCTGCTGTAGCCGCTGTTCATCGTGGTGTAGCGCGTTACGTTGAGGCTGCTGCTTTCGGGTATGGTGTCGACAATCGTATATGCGAGGCGCCATCCGGCTGGCGTCAGTGTCATGCAATGCCAGTCAATGATCGTGTGGATATCGTTGCGGTCTTGTCGTATCGTGTTCTGCCCGTAGGGAGGGCAGTTCCGAAGCCATTCACGCGGAGCTTCATTGGTGCGTGAGGTAATGGACTGGAGTGGCGGGGTCTCCTCGGGCCACAAGTGGTATAAGGTGATGAGGGCGGAGGGAGTATCAACAACCACCGTCACCATCTGCTGCTTGCCCATGGTGATGTATGTCCCCAGCATATGATGGTGGTCCAGAAGTCGCGGGGCAATCGGCGCTGAGAACCGTACGGCATTTTTTTCGGTGTCAACGATAACGACGCTGAGGGAGTCGCTCTGGACGCGTGTTACTGGAAGAGTGGTTGACGGTGCCTGGCAGGGGAAGGTTAATGGGGGAGGGGCGAACGAGAGGGAAAGATCGCTGCGGATATAGATGTTCTGATCGTATTCCTGGCGTTTATCGCCGTAGCGCGACTCCCTGCAATCCCACAGCTTGTGATAGCGGAAAAGCACGCTGTTGTCGCAGTAGACAGTCTTTCCCCTGTATGAGCGGAATATGAACTGATAACCAGAGGGACAGAGGATGGGGGGCATCGCATCCTCCAGGAGTTTTTTCGAGAGCGGGGCTGCCGGACCGTGGATGGTGTGAAGCTCTACGAGAATGCTGTTCGTCTCGCGGCTGGTGATGCTTACCGCCGTGATGTTCCCGGCCGTATCGCACATGAGGTGAAGCGCGGAGGTCTGCTCAACAACGTAGCGTGCCTGCGGCAGGCTGTCGGTGATGCGCTCGTATTCTTCCAGCCGTGTGTCGCTTGCAAGGACGAAAAAGCGTGTCCCTGTTCCGTTGCAGTGGGGCCGGGCAAGTCGATCTGCTGGAATGGCTCCGGGGTCCAGATGTCCTGCCTCATCCACCCGATAGGCCTTCTGTGACGTTATGAGATAACGGTCCCCCCGGTTATCGATATCGGTGATGTACGTCACACCCGGAAGAATGACGAGATGGGTATCGATGTTGCCGGAGGGAGTGATGGAACGGAGAGCGAGATTGAGCGAATCAATCGGCCAGTACAGCAGTGCTCCGTCTGCTCGCGCATCGCCCAATACTCCGGGTGGCGGGATTGCCGGTGCGTCGAATGCTATTGCCTCCCCGATACGGTGCGGCCCGGTAATGACCGTTCCCAGGGTGTCAACGGCGCACAGCCAGAGTCCCCGATAGGCGGGGCGCTGTTCATTCCACACGACTGCGCCGCCCACTGCAAGCGGAACGACGCGGACGAATCTGTCGGGAGAGGCATATCCATCGGGACCCGGAAGTATCTGCTGTTGCCGGTAGTTGCTGCCGAGCCGATGGCATTCGACGACGAGAGCGGCGCATCCGGTGTCCTGCCTTGTGATGACCGTTCCCCACGCGACGATAAGGGTTGTTCCAACAGGAGCTGCCGCCGATTCGACACGCGCAACGTGGGGAATCTGCTTCGCCACCGGATCGCCAAGGAGGAGAATCTCCTGCCATTGTGCTGTTGCTGTCGATGCCGATACCAGCAGGACAAGAACCACGATCCGAATCGTTCCGCTTACTCGCGCTGTGGGCGTCATACGTGGAGGAAGGGCTGCCATGAGGAAGAGGGATCGGGGGAAGGGGACATTGTGAATAACACGCACCGATGGCAATTGTTAGAAGGGTGCAAAACAAAGCTGCCCGCACCACTGCTCTGTGCGGGCGACTGTTGCGGCGTTCAATTGCTGCTGCACCATCACCACGTGCGTTGTGAGTCGTCCAGACCAGTCCGTTTCGGCAACGGTGGTGTCGAGCACCCTCCACGTTGTCTCCTTCCCGTCAACAATGCTGGGCCATCGCATTCCAAGGAGTGATGCCGAGTCGGGGGAGGTCAAGTAGATTGTCGATGGTGTTCGGGCGGTGTGCCGCCCTACGGAACCGTGTGGCTGGCCGGTTCAGGAGAGCGATGGAACACTGTACTTTAAAAAGCGCCGTCCATACGGAATTGTTCCGTATGGACGGCGCTGCCGTGTCTGCCCGGCAGGGAAGGGGACATATCTAGCGTTCCACCGCAAGCGGAATTCTGCGGGTTTGCCGCTGACCTGCTCCGTGCGTTACGGTGATGATACAGTGGTATATCCCGCCTGCAAGCGCCTCGGTGTTGATCGGGAAGAGGTGCCGACCCTGTCCGAGCGTGCCCGGCGTCAGCGTCTGTACGAGGCGCCCAAGTCCATCGGTCACGCGTATCTCGACACGGGCAGCTGTGTTGCAGTCGAGCGTCAGGGTTGCCTGCGACCGTGCGGGGTTGGGGGAGAGCGTGGCGAGGTTGAGACCTGCTGCCGTGCTGTTATCGTTCACGCCCGCTTCCTGCCCGACCACGAAGCTCCACCGCTCGCTGTAGTAGCTGGTGCCTACCGGACTTGTTGCCAAGACCGTCCACCAATACCGGTGTCCCTCTTCGAGTCCAGTCATCAGGATCGACGCTGTTGGAGTGCCGTTGTCCTGTGCCGTGTAGGGGTGGGACGAACTGAGCAGGCTGTCGTCGCCGATCTGGAGGGTGTACCCCGTTGCACCTGGAGAGGCCGTCCACGTCAGCATCTGGGTCGTGGGAAGCCCGGTACTGTTATGTGGGGGGGAGATGAGCTGTGGCGTTGCCGGAGGTTCAACGTCCATCTTTGCAATCCTGACCGCCAGCATGTCGCCGCCGCCGCCGGTCTGCATCGCTGTTGTAAAGGTTGACCCTACGGCGATGTACGCGTCCTCGGTCTCGATCACATCGTAGCCGTCGTCGTCCTGCTCTCCGCCGACGGCATCGTCCCACTGCATCACGCCGTTCGAGTCTGTCTTGACGATGTACATGTCCCGGTCGCCGCGTGCGAGGTTCAGCGCGTAGCCCGCAAGGATGTAGCCGCCATCGCTCGTCTGGCGTCCAGACCAGGCGAAGGCCGAGCCGCTGGAGGGGCTGTAGTGCTTGTCAACAACTGCTCGCCCCAGTGTGTCCACCACCAGCAGCCACATCGTTCCCTGCAAACCCTCGTCGCTCTGCGAGCCGCCAACCATCGCGTAGTTCCCCTCGCGGGTCTCGAACAGGTGATAGGGGCTGTCGTGGTAATTCGGGTCGCTGCTGTACATGCTGTCCCACTGCTTCGTGCCGTTCGAGTCCACCTTGACCAGCCAGTACTTCTCGTGGATGTCGATCTGGCCGTGACCGAAAAGGAGTGCGCCACCATCGCGCGTCTCGATTGCCCAGTGCACGTGCTCTCCGTAGTTGTGGTCGTATTCCTGCTCCCAGATCACATTCCGTTCGGAGTCGAGTCGGAGAAGCCACATGTTGCCGTTCGGATCGGTCTTCGAGTCGGTGTGCCCTGCCAGGTAGTAGCCACCCTCCTTGCGCTCGATCATCGAGTGGAAGTGGTCACTGCGGTTGTAGTCCACCCCCTTGAACCACCGCTCCTTCCCGGTGCTGTCGATGCTGTAGGCTACCGCTTCCTCGGTGCCGGAGAACTGCTTGCCGGTAAAACCGCCAAACAGCAGCCCGCCATCGCGCGTGGTCCCCGATCCGAAGAGGGTGTAGGTTGTTCCGTTGTTGCCATAGGTGCTGTCCCACAGCATCGTTCCGGCGGCGTCGAACCGTGCCACCCAGAAATGGTCCTCGGTTTGCGATATCCGTTGTGTGCCGGCAGTAATGAACCCACCATCAGCAGTGGGATACACGTTGTAGGCTTCCTCGTAGCGCGGGCCACCAAAGGTCTTCACCCAGCTCTGTGCGTCGGCGGAGCGAGGACAAAGGAGGAACAACAGCGAGAAGAGCGAGAGACAGGGGAGCGTGTGTCGCAGTAATCGCATGGAAGAGGGGCGGAAAGAGTGGATAGGAAGGGGCACTGCGAAGGTAGGACAGCGCAGCGATCTATCCCATGCTTTCTTCGCGTTCCAACCCTTCAAGGTGCGGACGGATAGATCCAGAGCGCTGCACTCCCGTGTCGCTGGAGCGGAGCTTCAGCGTAGACGGGTGGAATGCTCTGGGTTGCAATTGCTGCTGGAGCAGGCGCTCTGGGTGAAGCACTCACCAGACACGACGGCAGAAACCCCAGGCTCAGCGGCGGTTCGGGAGGAGCGCCAGTGAATGGGGGTGGAGCTGAATCATCATTCCGCGCAATGCGGGACGTCAAGGGGCGATCGTAGCGCAGCAGGATGTGCCTCTCGCTGCATCAACAATGCACTGTGGAGGTCATCCCCGGCTCGAAGTGGTAGGGGAAGACCTGACGGCTCGCACGGGAAACTCTCAGCAGTCTCCCGAACTAGCGAACGTGTTTTTGACACTCCTGAACGACCTTGCGGCACGCTTCTGCACAGCGCTTGCAGTGGTCCATCTCGTGCCGCTCGCACTCCTCGGCGCAGAGGTGGCACAGCTCGGCACACTCGCGGCAGAGGTGGGGGGCGTGCTCTGAACTGCGTGCCAGGAACACTGCGGTGGCGCGGCAGATCTCTGCACAATCGCGGTCGAGACGGATACACTCCGCCAGCATCTTCACATGCTCTTCCTCAAGGCAGGCAGTGGCACACTCTTCGCAGCGCTGCACACAGAGGTGCAGTGCGTCGATAGTAGATTGGTAGGAGTTGCTCTCCATGACAGGCTCCTGTTTTCGTCTCCGTGGTGGAGGAGGGAATGGATGGATGTCGTTTGGTGGGGGGTCGCTGATGCAACGATTCCTGCTGCCTCTAGGTTCCTTCCAGAGCAGAATGGGGCTATAAAAACAAAGGGACCGCGCGGTTTGCCGCGTGGTCCCTTTGGTCTGTTCTGTCGCTCACGCTACGGCGGAGGCGCATCTCCCTTGCCCGATCCGCCACCATTGCTGGGGTCGGAACCGCTGGGGGGGGCGTCTCCCTTCCCTGCACCATCACCATCTCCACCGCTCCCATTGACAATCTCCATGGCTTCACCATCCACCGGTGCCTGGTTCTCCACCTCCTTGCTCCGTGCGAAGCTGTAGGGGAGGCGGTCATACGCTCCGGGTGTTCTGTCACCATTGAAGTCACGGCGCTCGTACGGCAGGCGGTCGTCCTCATAGACCTTCTTCATGAAGCGTCCCCACACCGGGGCGGCTGCCTTGCCGCCCTGACCGTACCAGCCGGTGAACTTGATACGCTGGTCGTCGAAGCCGACCCAGACTCCTGCAACCAGGTCCGGGGTGTAGCCGATGAACCACGCGTCGGCGAAGCGCTGGGTTGTGCCGGTTTTTCCTGCGGCCGGAAGGTTGAAGAAGGCGCGGATCGTCTTGGCGGTGCCGCCGTCGACAACGCCGCGCATCATCGACACCATCTGCGCCGCAACGCGCGGGCTGAGCACTTCCTTCATCTCCGGCTTGTGCTCGTAGATCACGCGGCCGTAGCGGTCCTCGATCTTCATGATGAACGTCGGCTCGGTGTAGTAGCCGTCGTTCGGGAAGGCGGTGTAGGCCGCGGTGATCTCCATCGGCGTCACCTCGGCCGAGCCGAGCGCAATCGAGGGGACGCGGGGGAGGGGGGAGCGAATGCCCATCGACTTGGCGAGGGCGATCACCTTGTCAACGCTCGTCTTCGAGACGATCAGGCGCGCGGCAACGGTGTTCACCGAGGCCTTCAGCGCCGAGCGGAGGGTCATGCCGCCGCCGCCGCTCCCCTTCGGGTGCCACGTTCCACCCCCCGGCATCCGGTAGGTGAAGCTCGCGGCGCTCACCACCGTGTTCGGCGTGCAGCCGTTCTCGAGCGCGCTGGCGTAGACGAACGGCTTGAAGCTGGAACCGGGCTGACGGCGGATGTCGGTCACGTGGTTCAGCCCACGACCGAACGCATCGTCGTGTCCACCCACCATTGCCTTCACGTAGCCGGTCTTTGGCTCAATCGCCACGAGTCCGCACTGAATCTCCGTGGACTGCCGGCGCACCGAGTCGATGAACTTCGGGTCGCGCGACATCTCGTTCATGATGCGGGAGCGGTCGGCGTCGTTTGCGGCCACCCGGTAGCGCTCGGTGGAGCGGACGGCGCGGGAGACGATTGACTTGAGCATCCACTCCTTCCGCCTCCACGACCAGCTTCGGGAGAAGATCGGCTGGAAGCCGCTCAGATGCTCGCGCACCGCCTGCTCCGCGTATCCCTGGATGCGGGTGTCCACCGAGGTGTAGATCACCAGGCCGTCGCGGTAGAGGTTGTAGCCCTGCAACCGCTCGTCGTTCTCCAGGCTGCGCCGCACCGCCTCCACGAAGTAGCCCGCCACGCGCGGCTTCTCCTTCGGTTTGCTGAGCACAATCGGCTTCGCGCTGGCGCTGCTGTACTCGCCGCCGCTGATGTACCCCATCTGCGTCATCAGCGCCAGCACGGTGTTGCGGCGGTCGAGCGCGCGGTCCGGGTTCTTTGCGGCGTCGTAGGTGTCGGGAGCCTTCAGCACGCCCACAAGGTAGGCGCACTCATCCACGGTGAGGTCGAGCGGCTTCTTGTTGAAGTAGACCTCCGCCGCCACCTGGATGCCGTACGCGCCGTGGCCGAAGTAGACCTGGTTGGCGTACATCTCAAGAATCTCGTTCTTGGTGTAGGTCCGCTCGATCTGCACCGCCGTCAACTGCTCGCGGATCTTCCGCTTCAGCGTCCGCTCGGTGGAGAGGTAGAGGTTGCGTGCGAGCTGCTGGGTGATGGTGCTGGCCCCCTGCTTCGTCATGTTCACCGAGCGCACGTTCTCGAAGAGCGCGCCGAACATGCGCCCGATGTTCAACCCCCAGTGCTCGTGGAACTTCTGGTCCTCGGTGGCGATCAGGGCGTTGATGAAGGGCTTGGGGATCGAGTCGATGGGGATGTAGGCGCGGTTGTGGATGTAGAACTGGTCGAGCTGTACCCCGTCCGCGCTGTAGATCGTCGTTGCAAGGTCGGGGCGGGGATTCTCCAGCTCCTCAAGCGAGGGAAGTCCGCCGATGATGTCCTGCGCAAGGAGTCCAAGTCCAACAACGGTGCACACCGCAAGTCCGGCGCAGACCAGCAGGGCGATGCGGAATCGGGAGCGCCGCATACCGCGCTTCGGCTTTGTGGGGGGATCGAAGGAAACAGGTGAAGTATCAGCCATAATCGAGTGTTCGGAGCCTCTGGGGGAGCGCCAAGTTCGGGAATAGCGGGGGATGGACAAGGTGATCGACGCTTCGCACAGAGAATGAAACGCCTCGCAACGCGTACCGCACACGCGCCCCCCGTATCTTCGTTACTGCAACGGTCCATGTGCGTACCTCCATCCCGATCCTTCTCTTCTCCATGCGTACCTCGATAGCCCAGCAGAGTCTTTCCCACCCCGACCACTTCGTCAACCGGCACATCGGGCCGGGGGAGGAGGAGGTCGCCTCGATGCTCGCGGCCCTTGGCTATAGCTCGCTCGACGACCTTATTGGCGCCACGATTCCGCAGGCCATCCGTCTCCAGCACAAACTGGACCTCCCCGCGCTCAACGAGCACGAGCTTCTTGCCGAACTGAAGGCAACGGCGGAGCGCAACAGGGTCTACCGCAGCTACATCGGCCTCGGCTACCACAACACCCACACGCCCAACGTGATTCTGCGGAACATCCTGGAGAATCCGGGGTGGTACACCGCCTACACGCCGTATCAGGCGGAGATCGCGCAGGGTCGGCTCGAGGCGCTGCTGAACTTCCAGACGATGATCATCGACCTGACGGGACTGGAGATCGCCGGCGCGTCGCTGCTCGACGAGGGCACGGCCGCTGCCGAGGCGATGCACCTCTCGGTCGCCGTGAGCTCGGTGACGGAGGGGGTCTTCTTCGTCAGCGACGAGTGCCTGCCGCAGACCATCGAGGTGGTGCGCACGCGCGCGCTGCCGCTCGATATCGAGGTGGTGGTGGGCGACTGGCGTGCGTGGGATTTCTCCCGGCCAACCTTCGGTGCGCTTCTCCAGTATCCCGCCGCCGACGGCGCAATCCACGACTACCGCGAGTTCTGCGAGCGCGCGCACAACGTTGGCGCAATCGTGACGGTTGCAGTTGATCTCCTCGCGCTCACGATGCTGACCCCTCCGGGCGAATTCGGTGCCGACATCGCTGTGGGAAGCTCGCAGCGGTTCGGCGTGCCGCTCGGTTTCGGCGGACCGCACGCCGGGTTCATGGCAACGCGCGACGCCTACAAGCGGCAGATGCCCGGCCGCATCATCGGCCTGTCGGTGGACTCGCACGGCAACCCCGCGCTCCGCATGGCGCTCCAGACGCGCGAGCAGCACATCCGCCGCGAGAAGGCCACGAGCAACATCTGCACCGCGCAGGTGCTCCTCGCGGTGATCGCGGGCATGTACGCGGTGTATCACGGGCCGAAGGGACTCCACGCCATCGCGGCGCGCGTGAACGCCTTTGCCGGGCTGCTTGCTGCCGGCGCGCGCCGGCTCGGTCACGTGGTAACGCACGAGCACTTCTTCGACACGCTCCGGGTCGAGCTTGCCGAGGGGTGGCTCGCCGAACAGATCATCGGCTGGGCCGACGAGCGCCGCATCAACCTCCGTCCCGTCGACGAGCGCACGGTGTGCGTGGCGCTCGACGAGACGGTGGACGAGAGCGATCTGCGCGATCTTCTGGCGGTGTTCAACGGCGGCGCCGACGCCCCCTTCACCCTCGACGATCTCCGTTCGGAGGCGCAGGTCGGGTTCGACGAGCCGTTCGCGCGGACGAGCAGCTACCTGACGCACCCGGTGTTCAACCGCCATCACTCCGAGACCGAGATGCTCCGGTATATGCGGAAGCTCGAAGGGCGCGACCTGGCGCTGAACCACTCGATGATTCCGCTGGGGAGCTGCACGATGAAGCTGAACGCCACCGCCGAGATGATCCCGGTGACGTGGCCGGAGTTCGGTGCCATCCATCCATTCGCTCCCGTTTCGCAGACCGCAGGCTACCGCGAGATGTTCTCGAACCTTGAGAGCGCACTGGAGAAGATTACCGGCTTCGCCGCCGTGTCACTCCAGCCGAACGCCGGCTCGCAGGGGGAGTACGCCGGACTTCTGGTGATCCGCGCCTACCACGAGAGCCGCGGCGAGGGCCACCGCAACGTCTGCCTGATTCCCGCCAGCGCACACGGCACCAACCCGGCTAGCGCGGTGATGGCGGGCATGACGGTGGTGGTGACGAAGACCGACGAGCGCGGCAACATCGACCTCGACGACCTGCGCGCACGCGCGGAGCAGCACAGCTCGAACCTCTCGGCGCTGATGGTGACCTACCCGAGCACGCACGGCGTGTTCGAGGCGACGATCCGCGAGGTGTGCGAGATCATCCACAGCCACGGCGGGCAGGTGTACATGGACGGCGCCAACATGAACGCGCAGGTAGGGCTGACAAGCCCCGCGGCAATCGGTGCCGACGTGTGCCACCTGAACCTGCACAAGACCTTCTGCATCCCGCACGGCGGCGGCGGACCCGGCATGGGGCCGATCGGTGTGGCGGAGCATCTGGCTCCGTTCCTGCCCGGCCATCCGGCGGTGTCGGTGGGCGGCGCACACGCCATCGGTCCGGTGAGCGCAGCTCCCTGGGGGAGCGCGAGCATCCTCCCGATCTCGTGGGCCTACATCCGCATGATGGGGGGGGAGGGGCTGACCGAGGCGACGCGGGTTGCGATTCTCAACGCGAACTACATGGCCCACCGGCTTGAGGAGCACTACCCCGTGCTCTACCGTGGAACGAACGGAACGGTGGCGCACGAGTGCATCATCGACCTGCGGCAGTTGAAGGCCACGAGCGGGGTGGAGGTGGAGGACGTGGCGAAGCGCCTGATGGACTACGGGTTCCACGCGCCAACGGTGAGCTTCCCGGTGGCCGGCACGCTGATGGTGGAGCCTACCGAGAGCGAGACGCAGGAGGAACTCGACAGGTTCTGCGACGCAATGATCGCAATCCGCGAGGAGATCCGGCAGATCGAGAACGGAACGCTCGAACGCGCCGACAATCCGCTGAAGAACGCTCCCCACACCGCTGCGAGCGTTACCGCCAGCGAGTGGACGCACGGCTACTCGCGCGAGGTTGCTGCGTTTCCCACGGCGTGGGTGCGCGACAGCAAGTTCTGGCCCTCGGTGGGCCGCGTGAACAACGCCGCCGGCGACCGCACGCTGATCTGTGCCTGTCCGCCCATCGACGCCTACGCCGAGGCGTAGGGGAACCGGGGGTCAGGGATTGGTGGAGAAGGGCGAGGTTGCCGCCTCCCCTGAAATCTTCTTTACGAATCCCTGGCCCTCTCTACGAATCCCTACTCCCGATTCCCTATTTTCGCCCGTCCGTAACCTCTGCTTCGTCGCACACTGCTCATCGCAATGATTCCTGCCCCGAACCATATCCAGTCCCTTCGCCCCTATGTCGCCGGCCGCTCGGTGGCAGAGATCGAGCGTGAGTACGGCGTTACCGCAATCAAGCTTGCCAGCAACGAGAACCCGCTCGGCGCAAGTCCGCGTGCGCTCGAAGCCGCCCGCGCCACGCTCGATAACAGCCTTGCCGTCTATCCCGACGGCGGGCGGGCGCTGCGCGAGGCAATTGCCGACCGCTTCGTGATCCGCCCGGAGAACGTGATCTGCGGTGCCGGATCGGAGTCGATCATTGCTGCGGCGCTCCGCGCCTACCTGGAGCCGGAGAGCGAGATGATTACCAGCGAGGGGACGTTTATCGGCTTTCAGGTGCTGGCGCGTGCCAGCGGTGTCCGCACACACTCCGTGCCGCTTCGCAACTACGGGTACGATCTGAACGGCATCGCTGCGAAGATCAACGAGCGGACGCGGATCGTCTACATCTCCAATCCCAACAATCCAACCGGCACCGCCGTCTCCACCGCCGAGCTTGAGCACTTCATGGCGCGCGTGCCGGAGAACGTGCTGGTGATTCTGGACGAGGCGTACTTCGAGTACGCCGCCGACTGGCCCGACTACCCCGACTCGATGCACTACCGGTGGGACAACGTTCTCACCTGTCGCACCTTCTCGAAGGCCTACGGCCTTGCCGGACTCCGCATCGGCTACGGTATGGCGCACTCGGAGATCATCACGCTGCTCCACAAGGTGAAGCTCCCGTTCGAGCCGGCAACGCCCGCGGCGGCGGCTGGCCTTGCGGCGCTCGGCGACACCGAGTTTTTGCAGTCGGCAGTGGGGTTGAACCGCGAGGGACTGCTCTACTTTCATCAGGAGTTCGAGCGGCTTGGTCTGCGCGCCGTCCCCTCGCTCGCCAACTATGTGATGATCGACTTCGGTACCGGGGAGCGCGTGGAGAGCGTGTTCGAGGGGCTGATCCGGCGTGGCGTCATCACCCGTCCGCTGGAGGCGTTCGGGCTGCGCCACTGTCTGCGCATCAGCACCGGCACGATGGACCAGAACCGGACGTGCGTTGCCGCGCTTGAGGAGGTAATGGGAGAGCTGGTGATTCGTCAGTAGGGTTACGCCTCTCGGACTGTTGGCATCTGCCCGCGACCTGCGGTACAGGCTCCTCCACAAATTCCGTTCTTTCCCTCGAATCCCCCGCTCTCCGCTTGAAATGATGAATTTGTACTCCTGTATATGCCTGGTGCTCTTTGCACTTCTCGTGCTCGGAAATGCCGCCAGCGCACAGAGCACGAGCGCCGAGCGGAAGCCGGTGCTGGAGGCACTGCGGCAGCACATGCAGCGGGACATTGGTGGGAAGGTGACGTTCACGAACGTCCAGTACGGCTACCAGAACGGCTGGGCGTTCGTCAGCGCCACGCCGCGTCGTCCGGGTGGCCGCGCCGGCAAGGCGATCAACTGGAGAAAGACGCGCTACGCCGAGGCGGTACGTGAAGGGATATTCGACGAGGGGGTGATCGCGTTGCTCGGCAAGACCGGCACGACGTGGAGTGTGGTGGAGTACGTTGTGGGACCCACCGATGTTCCTTACGGCTGCTGGTGGAAGCAGCACGGCGCGCCGAAGACGATTTTCCCGTATACCGAGGACAGCTGCGACTACTAGAAGCATCCTGACTCACCCTGCATCGGTCGATCCGCGAATGACCAATGACTAAGGACTAACAACTATGGACACTCTCGATCTGAAGCACGCTCCCGACGCCGTTGCGCCCGAGGAGGACTTTCTGCCGATCAACGGCACCGACTACGTCGAGTTCTACGTCGGCAATGCAAAGCAGGCGGCGCACTTCTACGCAAGCGCGTTCGGCTTCCGTATCATCGGCTATCGTGGCCCGGAGACCGGCTGCCGCGAGAGTGCAAGCTACCTGCTCCAGCAGGAGAAGATCCGCTTCGTGCTCACCGCACCCATGGGACCGGACGGTCCGATTGCCGAGCACATCAACCGCCACGGCGACGGCGTGCGCGACCTCGCGCTCTGGGTGGACGACGCCGAGCAGAGCTACAACGAGGCGGTGAAGCGTGGTGCGCGCAGCGTGCACGAGCCGCGCACCATCGAGGACGAGCACGGGCGCGTCGTCACTGCCGCTATCGCCACCTACGGCGACACGATCCACACCTTCGTGGAGCGGAAGAACTACAGCGGACTCTTCATGCCCGGCTTCCGTGCGTGGGAGAACCAGTACTGGAGCGTCGAGCCTGTCGGCCTGAAGTACGTGGACCACTGTGTCGGCAACGTCCACCTGGGCGATATGGACAAGTACGTGCAGTACTACGCCGACGTGATGGGCTTCCGCAACCTCATTACCTTCGACGACGAGGATATCTCCACCGAGTACTCGGCGCTGATGTCGAAGGTGATGTCGAGCGGCAACGAGCGGATCAAGTTCCCGATCAATGAGCCGGCGGTGGGGAAGAAGAAGAGCCAGATCGAGGAGTATCTGGACTTCTATCACGGTGCCGGCGTGCAGCACATCGCGCTCGCCACCGACGACATCATCACGACGGTGACGACGCTCCGCAGCCGCGGCATCGAGTTCCTCTCAACGCCGACCTCGTACTACGAGGAGTTGCAGGGCCGTGTGGGGCAGATCGACGAGCCGCTCGACGTGCTCGCATCGCTCGGTATCCTTGTCGACCGCGACCCGGACGGCTACCTTCTGCAGATCTTCACCAAGCCGGTGGAGGATCGCCCCACGGTGTTCTACGAAATCATCCAGCGCAAGGGCGCACGCTCGTTCGGCAAGGGGAACTTCCGCGCGCTCTTCGAGGCAATCGAGCGCGAGCAGGAGGCTCGCGGAAATCTGTAACTCAGGACAGTGCATCGAGGATAGAGGAGCGAGGGAGGTGGCGTTGGGGAGAGCGCAGAGCGCCAGGATGACAGTTGGCGCACTTCGATCTTCCGGCACATGACTTCGCGCTCCGCACTTCTTACATCAATCTCACAATCATTCGACATGGCATCTGAATCGAAGGCCGCACGAAGCGCGACGACACGGAAGTCCGCCGCCAACGGCAAGGCCGCATCTGCAAAGGCCACCAACGGCAAGGCCGCCGCTGGAGCAGCGCACACCCCCGAGCCGTCGTTCTTCGAGTCGGTGGAGCGGAACTTCGACCGCGCCGCCGCAGTGCTGGACTACCCGAAGGGACTGATGGAGCAGATCAAGGTCTGCAACGCCGTCTACAAGGTCCGCTTCCCGGTCCGCATCGGCAACGACGTGCAGGTCTTCACCGGCTGGCGCGTGCAGCACAGCCACCACCGTCTCCCCACCAAGGGCGGCATCCGCTACGCCGATATGGTGAACGAGGACGAGGTGATGGCGCTCGCAGCGCTGATGACCTACAAGTGTGCCGTTGTCGACGTGCCGTTCGGTGGCGCAAAGGGCGGCATCAAGTTCGACCCGAAGCAGTACACCGTGGAGGAGATCGAGCGGATCACCCGCCGCTACACGATGGAGTTGATCAAGCGCAACTGCATCGGTCCGGCCATCGACGTTCCCGCTCCCGACTACCAGACAGGCCCGCGCGAGATGGCGTGGATTGCCGACACCTACCAGGCCGTGACGCCGGGACAGATCGACGCGCTTGCGTGCGTCACCGGCAAGCCGGTGAGCCAGGGCGGTATCAACGGCCGCACACAGGCTACCGGACGCGGTTGCTACTTCGGTATTCGTGAGGCGCTGGCAACCAGGGAGAGCGCCGCGCTCTTCGGCATGGAGCCGGGTCTGGATGGAAAGCGGGTCATCGTGCAGGGCATGGGGAACGTGGGCTACTGGGCGGCGAAGAACCTTCAGGAGGGTGGAGCAACGATCACCGGCCTGATCGAGTACAACGGCGGCGTCTACTCGAAGGACGGCATCGACGTGGAGAAGGCGATGGCGTGGCGCCGCGAGCACGGCACCTTCATCGGCCTTGAGGGGACCAGGCCCTACAAGAACGGCAATGCCCTGCTGGAGGTGGAGTGCGACATCCTCGTCCCCTCGGCGCTGGAGAACCAGATCACGATTGCCAACGCCGACAGGATCAAGACAAAGATGATCGCCGAGGGGGCCAACGGTCCTGTCAGCGCTGACGCGGAGCTTGTGCTGCTGAATCGCGGCATTCTGATGCTCCCCGACATGTACCTGAACGCCGGTGGCGTGACGGTGAGCTACTTCGAGTGGCTGAAGAACCTCTCGCACGTTCGCTTCGGTCGCCTCGGCAAGCGTGCCGACGAGGCGAGCTACAACCGCATCGTCACCGCAGTCGAGCAGATCACCGGCCGCAGCTTCAACGCCACCGAGCGGATGATGCTCGTGCACGGTGCCGACGAGCTGGACTATGTGGATTCGGGTCTGGAGGAGACGATGATCGAGTCGTACCGCCAGATTCTTGAGGCGCATAACACCAACAAGAAGGTGAAGGACCTCCGCACCGCTGCCTTCGTTGTGGCGATCCAGAAGATCGCCAAGAGCTACATGGAGCTTGGAATCTTCCCGTAGTCGGGAGCGAGGATTGAGAACAGAGGCGTGAGGAGGGGGAACAACCACGAGAACAAGACGGGCCGGAGCAGCAGCGCTGCTCCGGCCCGCACCCTTATCCACCTGTCGGTCCTGCCTGGTGCAGCGTGCCGCACGGGCTGAAGAATTGGATGGAAATTGTCGGGACGAAACGCGTACTTCCGGGTCTCTCTTCCCGTGTACGCCCACTCTCCGATGAACCATTTCCTCTGGCTGGTCCTCGCCCTTCTTCCCACCGGCTTCCTCCGCGCCCAGTCACCCGCGGACGACAGCACTACCACCGGTGTTGATACAGTGCGCACAACTCCACGATCGAGCAGCGATGTTGTGCTTCACCTTTCCGGTGGGCATCTCTACCAGACCTATGTGAGTGGTCGCCACACAAGTTTCGCCGATCGGCTTCTGACTGATCCAGCGATTGCTTCCCGCTGGGGCGTCTCCAATACGCAGGTCTCCGACAACCCGCTCTACCACGGGGCAAGCTGGCTCGCCTTTACCGCTGACCTCTTGAGTGTTCCCGGATTGAAGTTGCACGGAGAGATCACCGGCGAGCATCGCGGCATCTCCTACGGTGTGGGAAACACCAGGAACATGATCGTTTTTCCCCGCTTTCTCTTCACGCTCGACACAGCAGTTGAAATTGCCGGGGAAAAGATCTCTGCACGCCTGTCTGTTGGGGACTCTGTCAACGCACGGATTGATCAGGGGCTGACCTTCTACAACATCGACGTACAGGGGGCGTTTGCGCGCGTCGGCTGGCGATGGCTGGCGCTCTACTACGAGAACGTCGGCGACGGCATGAACACGATTGGGCTTGGCTTCGACGACGCAACGCAGTACGGAATTGCTCTGGAGGATGTCCCGTTGATCGGTGAACTGAACGCTGGCGCACGCTTCGGCTGGCTCGACTATGGCAGGAAGCCCTTCAGGGGGCGTGTTGATAGTAATCTCAACTATCTCGCGTGGATCGAGGGTGGAACAACGCTTTCGGCAACGCTCGCCTGGGGAGATAAGGCGCGGTTCTACGCTACCTACGGACAGCGCGGTGTGGTGGGAGATGCAGGTGCGATAGACCCGTCCGCACTGCTGCTTGGAGCCGAATCGGAGGGTGAATGGGGGTGGCTCCGGTGGAAGGGACGTGCCGAGTATCGCCGCTATGGAGAGACGTTCAACGCCGGGTTCGTGAACTACAATGTGTACTACCGCGACACCGCTGCCGGCTTCTACGGCAATACAATCGGGCCAAGTCTGTACCCTCTGCAAACCTATCTCCGCCCCTATAATCAGTGGGCAGTCTACACTCGCCACCAGGAAGCCGGAAGCGTCTCTGGTCCGTTGATCCAGGGAGAGGTGTGGGCAAGGATCTATGGTGGGCTTCGCCTCCGGCTTGGGTTCGATATGGGTGACATCAACGTGGAGCGGGGAAGCAGCACGAGCTACGCCTTCTACGCTGTGGGGCTGGGCTGGGAGCCTCGAAAGGGGACGGGCATCGAGCTGGCGTTCACCAACCGCGCGATGAATCTCGATGAGCACTACCCGACGCTGTACGAGTATGCTGATCCCGTTCTCGAAGTCTCGCTTCGTTGGGATGCGTTCTGATTGCCCTTTGCAGCCACACCGCCCTGCTCTTCTCATCTGCCCCTTCGCGGTGGAAGGTGCGCGTCCACGGTGGAGCTTCAGTCAACGGGCGACGGCGAAGAGAACGGGCCGGAGCGCAGTGCTGCTCCGGCCCGTTGCATTTCTCTCTGGACGCTAGTTCTGATCGGCACGTGAGGCACGGTACGCGTTGATGCGCTCCTCGATGCCTTTGGCTCGTGCGGTGGCACCCTGGTACTTGATATGGTTGCCGCTGTAGCAGATGGAGAAGGTGCGATTGCCACAGAGGAGAAGGAGAGTGTTGCGGCATTGCATCGTTCGAGGCTCATCGGTTGAGCCTTGCAGCATCTTCCTGACCTCCTCGATCACTTCCTGGTCCGTCACCGAAATCTCGGTCTTGCGATGCGTGGAATCCTGGAGAACGATCTTCATCGAAGAGAATCCGTCCACACAGGCGCGCGTTCTCAGGTAGATGTGCGATGGACCTCCCGTTCTCTCCGAGCAGCCCGCAGCCGTTGCCAGCAGGGCGGCAGCAAGAAGCGGGAGGCGGTGGCGATGGCGATGGCCGCGCTGCATTGGCGGAATCGGTGCTACCCCGCCCACGGCAGTTCTGCAACGGCGGCCACATCTGCAACGCGTGCCCAGCCGGTTTTGACGCCCGCACGGATACGCAGCCACGCATCGCCCCAGCTTGGGGAGATACCGGCGCTCGATCCCCGTGTGTCAATCGCATCAATCGTGATTTTGCTGCGTTTCGCCAGCGTGATCGTCTTGCCGCTGCCACGGTTCCTGGTCAGCTTCAGGGGCTTGTAGATCGTTACCTTCACCGGCTCGGCGAAGTGCGACGAATCAACCGCTGCAAGTGAGGCAACTCCAGTTGCGGGATCGTAGTTCCAGAGGCGTTGCACGCGGCAGAAGCCGAACCAGTCCTGCGAAGTGAAGGTGCCGTCCTCCTTCCATTTGATCGGACCCCAGGCGGCAACCTTCTCGGCGCGGTAGGCGCTGCCGGTCCACGCCACGATCCAGTGCTCCATGTAATCGTTCTCAAACGTGCCGGCAACAAGGATCTGCTGCTGCTGGTCATCGCGTCGCGCACGGACCACCGAGAACTCAAGGGTATGGGGAGCACCCATACTGTCTGGAAGGGTCCAGAGGTTGATGCCGCTCAGCCGCAGCGACGCGCTGCCGTACCGTTCAGGGTCGTCGGCGAAGCGCGAGGTGTACACCTCCACGAACTGCTGCCGTCCGCCGCCGTCCATGTCGAGTGTGAGGATGCGGTCGGGGCGGGCCGCTGCGTCGGGCCTCTGTGCGTAGAGGACTGCCGGAACCAGCAGCAGGAGCGAGAGGAAGAGAAGTGACTGCATGGACGGGGGAAGGGGAGGATGAATCCTGTCTCCTTTGCTCGCGAACAGGAGCCGGAGGGGAAGAGATGCTATCCGGCCCAGGGGAGACCGTTGACTGCGGAAGCGACGGGATTCAGCGCTCTGCACGCAGAAGTTCTGCGATCTGCACGGCGTTTGTTGCCGCGCCCTTGCGCACGTTGTTCGCCACGACCCAGAGATTGAGCGTGTTCGGCTGCGAGGGGTCGCGGCGAACCCTGCCGACCAGCACGTCGTCGCGGTCGGCAACGTCGAGCGTGGTGGGGTAGATATCCTGCGCCGGGTCGTCCATTACCACAACACCCTGCGCACGCTCCAGCACTTTTCGTGCGCGTGCCGGCGATACCGGGCGCTCGAACTCCACGTTCACCGATTCGGCGTGCCCTGCGGTTGTGGGGATGCGGACGCAGGTGACAGTGATGGGGAGGCGTGGCAGGCCCATGATCTTCCGCGTTTCGCGGAGCATCTTCGTCTCCTCCTCGGTGTTGTCGCCTTCACCGAAGGAGTGGAACATCGTGTTGAACGCGGCGGGGCGGGGGAACTTCGGCTGCCGGGGTGGACGCCCCCGAAGCTCGCCCATCAACTGCTCCACTCCCGACTGTCCTGCTCCGCTCACGGCCTGATAGGTGCTCACCACCACCCGCTTCAGTCCGAACGCTTCGTGCAGCGGCTTCAGCGCCACGACGAGCTGAATGGTGGAGCAGTTCGGGTTGGCAATGATGCCGTGGTGCCGTGCCGCAGCCTGCGGGTTTACCTCGGGCACGACGAGCGGAACCGAGCGGTCCATGCGCCACACGCTTGAGTTGTCGATAGCTACCGCGCCGGCACGTGCAGCAACTGGCGCGAAGTGTCGACTGATTCCGCCACCGGCAGAGAAGAGGGCAACGTCGATTCCCTCGAATGAATCCTCCCGCAACTCCTCAACCGTATAGCGTTTCCTGCCGAAGGCGATGCGCTCGCCAGCCGAGCGTGCCGAGGCGAGAAGTCGCAGCTGCCCGACGGGAAAGGAACGCTCTTCGAGCACTCGAAGCATGGTACGGCCCACCAGCCCGGTGGCGCCTACAACGGCAACGGAGGAAGACATGTGTGGAGAGAAGATTGAAGGACCGCGGAGTGGAGCATCCGCGTGGAGATCGGGGGAGCAGGAGGAGCGACCGTGTCCTCATCCTGCGCGGGTCGTGTGCGTCCGGTACCCGTGAACCTCCATCGCTGGCTTCAAGAGGGTATCGGACTGGCTGAACACGCACGCCCCGTGCCAGCGTTACTCCAGCAGCAACTCCTCGGAGATCGGGTGGAGGTAGAGTGTGTCTCCCTTGTAGCCGCGCGAGAAGAAAACAGTATAGGACGTTCCCCCCTGAAGGCCGGTGCCTGTGGTCGGATTCGTGATCAGCGTCTGCGAGTGGACCACATTCCCGTCCTCGTCGATCACCTCGGCGGTGATTGCTCCTGCTGGCACGGCAACGGAGTTGCTTCCCTGGGTCGCCTCGCCATAGCTCACCGCCGTGGGCGTCGTCGCGCCGTTGATGCGCAGTTTCAGCCTCTTCGATTCCAGTGTTCCAAACGCTCCGTGGAAGAGCCGTACCTGCGCCATGCCGCCGGGCGGTTGTGCCGTGTTGTCCAGCAGGACGGTGCTCTTTCCGCTGGTGTTCGGCCATCGGTACTCGCCGTACGCAACGAAGGTGTAGCGCCTGTTCGCCTGGAAGGAGAAGCTGTTCTGGGGAGCGAAGACATCCTGCCTGCGGTAGTCGATAAGCGCGGCAGGGTTGATATTCGGCTTCCCCTCAACGCTCGTCGGCTTCGGTCCCCACGGCTCGTGATACTCCACACGATACTTCTCCGTCCCGTTGATGCTGTGCGTCTCGTACCGATAGGGGCGGGTCCAGGGAAATGCAGGGTTGCCGAGCGAGCCGATGCGGTTGACACGATCCGGCGTGGCCGAGTAGTTCGTGCGGCGGAAGAACGCGTTGAAGGCAAACTCCTGCTTGTAGCTCTCGCGCTCTTCGAGATAGGTAACGTCGAGCAGCGAGTCGCCGCTGCTGGAGATGTTGATGAGCCGCTGTGCTCCCAGCACGAACGGTATAAGTGTGGAGCCGCGCAGGCTGTCGTCGCCGGGCACGCTCTCAAGAAACGTGGTGAACTGGAGCAGCGGCTCGTCGCCGGATGGCTTCACGCTGCCGGTAATCACCACCGTCATCGTCTGCGCTGTCAGCAGCCGGAAGCCGTCTGGAATCGTGAAGATCCCCTCGTTGGTTGGATAGCGGGAGATATGCAGACTGGTGCCCGTGGTGAGCGGTACCTCCTTGTGGCGGGCGTAGGCGCTTGCTCTGCCGTACTCGAGACCCTCCACCATCGGCGTCGCCGTGGCGCTGTCCAGCCGCACGGTGAGCATGGGGGCATCGGGTGAGAGGTGCACCACCCGCATCTTCGCCGGTTGCGGGTCGTTCGCCAGTGGCGCCTCGATGCTGTCCGCCGTGAGAAGCGCGCGATGATCGCCCGGCTTCCCGTAGAGGTACACGGTGTAGAAGGCATCTTCAACAAGCTGGACGTTCTCGACCTTCGCCACGACGCTTGCGTCCCCCAGCGTGAAGCGTATCGAGTGTGCGGCGGTGTCCACCGGATAGTACTTCGCCTCGTTGCCGACCGATGCGTCGAACTTCAGATAACGCTGCGGTTGCTGGAAGAGGAGTGAGTCCCCCACCCACACGTGTACGGTGGGATCGTCGTACGCCGCGTGGATCACGCGGAGCCACGCGCCCTTCTTCTCCACCACCACCGGGCGCGGCTTGGGAACGAAAGGGTCATCGGGGGAGCAGGCGCCGAAGCCCGTTGCGCAGAGGAGTGCCGCGAGAAGGAGGAGCGTTGAGCGACGAAGCGTGGTCATCGGTGGACGGATAGCATGAACGGGGGAGCGTGGACCGGTCGGTAAAGTACGAAGATGGCCGTGCCCGATTGCGGGACACGGCCATTCCAGGTTTGTCACAAGCAGGCTGGGTGCACCACCCGTGTCGTTGCTACGCCTTTTTCTTCGGCTCCACCGGTGTGCGTCCCTGGACCGTTCCGCGCCCGTTGGCGCTGGCCCCCCCCTGCTGCATCGCTGCCATCTGCTGTGCCTCCTCCATCTTTCGTGCCAGCCATCCCTTCTTCTTGTTCTTCGCCTGCTCGCGCAACTGATCCAGCGTGAGCGTGTTCTTGCTCCACTTCGTCAGGTAGTAGTACTGCCCGATGGAGAGAATGTTGAAGGTGAGATAGTAGAGGTTCAGGCCCGAGGGGAGGTTGTTGAACATCACCAGCAGCAGCACCGGCATCATGTAGAGCATCATCTTCTGCCGGGGATCGGTGATCATCGTGCGCTGCTGGATGATCGTCGAGAGGCACATGATCACGGCAAGGCCGCTGATCTGCGTGCCGAACAGCGGAATCGAGGCGGGGAGATGGATAATCGTGTCGGGAATCGACAGGTCGGTGATCCACAGTGCAAAGCCCGCCTGCCGCAGCTCGATGGCGCTGGAGAGCGTTCCCCACAGCGCGTAGAGAATGGGCATCTGCAACAGGAGCGGCAGGCAGCCTCCGGCGGGGTTCAGCCCGTACTCCTGATAGAGCCGCATCGTCTCCATCTGCTGGCGTTGCTGGTCGTCCTTGTACTTCTCCCGCAGCTCGGTGATCTTCGGCTGCAGGAGCTGCATCTTCCGCGAGCTGCGGATCTGCGTTACCGACAGCGGCCACAGCGCCAGGCGGATCAGGAGCGAGAACACGATGATCACCACTCCATAGTTCGGAATGAAGGAGTGGATGAAGCGGAACACCGGCAGCAGCACGTATTCCGCAATCGGGCGGATCACGAAACGTGCTCCCATCTCTACCATATCCTTCAGACCAAACTCGTCGGCGATGCGGTAATCGAGCGGACCGGTGTAGATGGTGAACCGCTGCGGTGTGGCAAGCGAGGTGCGAAGTGCAAGGTCGTAGCTCTCCACGTGGCCGTTCGAGTCCGCCGCGCGCGCGGTGGAGCGCACCGTTACGAGGCTGGTGTCGGCCATGGTCTGGGGGATGATCGCCGCGCCGAAGTACTTTGCGTGGGTGCCGATCCAGTTGACCCTGCCGCTCAGCTTCTCCTCCTGGGTGGTCCCGATGTCTCCGGCCTCGACGGTGACCAAGTCGTCGTTGATCTTTCCGACCGTCTTTGTTCGCGACGACTCATCGACGGAGTTGTGCTCCTGATACTTGATTCCCCCTTTCCACGTGAGGTCCACCGTGTTGCCGGCGATCTGATTGCTCATCCCCGTTGCTGCGACGTCCAGACCGATGCCGTAGCTGTTCCCACGGAACACGAACCGCTTGACGACGGTGTGTCCGGCTCCGGTGGAGTCGGGGAGGGCAAGCGTTGCCGTAACCACCGCGGAGTCTCCGTCCTTCAGGATCAGGTTCCCTTTCGGCTCCACCGAGAAGGCAAGCCTGTCCGTCTCAACGCTCTCCTGTCCGGGCGTCTGGAAGGTGAGGCCAAGAGTGCCGGGGAAGCCGGGTGTGTCGTTGACAAGCTGTACCGGAGCGCCGTACCACGTGCGGTAGTGCTTCAGTTCGAAGCGTGCCAGCGTTCCACCGTGCGAGTTGATCGTCGCCTTGTAGAGGGGCGACTCGATGGTGGTATAGTCGTCGCTGGTTGCCGCAAGGGGGGCAAAGGCTGCCGGCAGCGGAGCACTGGTGGTTTTCGGGGTTTGTGGCGCCGGTGCGTGCTTCTGTGTGTCCGCCACGACCGGCGGCTTCTGCTGCTTGTTTGCTGTCTCGTTCTGGGCGTTGAAGAACATCCACACCATCAGCACGAGGCCGATGAGAACGAAGGCAAGGATCGTACGCTTATCCATTCAATTCGGGACAGAGGAGCGGGAAGTGTATAACGAAGGTTTCAGAGCAGCGTCTGGAGGGCCGGCAGCGACCGAGCGATAGGTGCTCGCAGAGAACGCCTCATGCCGGTGCGTCAATATTTTCCTGATCCCCGGCTTCGGGGACGGGATCGTGACCGCCGGGATGGAAGGGATGGCAGCGACCGAGCCGTCGCAGACCCATCCAGCCGCCCCGCAGCACGCCGTGCCGGGCAATCGCTTCCATCATGTACTCGGAACAGGTCGGGGTGAATCTGCAACTCGGAGGGAAGAGGGGGCTGACCCAGAGCTTGTAGACCCGCACCGGCGCGATCATCATCCGTCGGGCGAGCGACAGACCTTCAGTGGACGGGAGGCGAGGGACGTGGGGCATCGGGTGAATCGTTGCGCGCCCGTAGACGTTTGACGACGGCGTCGAGTGCCGAGGCCAGTGTATTCCGCAATTCCTCGAACGGTGTGCGCCACGCACCCTCCGGCGTTCCCCCCCAGATCACCAGCAGCTCCACGCCGATCAGTTCCGGCACTCTCGACTCGAACCGCGCGCGCTCCAGCCGGTAGGCCTCGCGCATCCTGCGTCGTGCGCGGTTACGGCGAACCGCGCTCCCGAGTTTCCGTCCGGTGACGAAACCCACCACCACCGGCACAGCCCCGCGCTCCACCGGACGATAGCGAACGAGAATCGGGCCGCGCCGCACTGCCGAACCCTCACGAAACAGGCGCCCGAAGGAGTCGCGTCCTCGCAGGCGCCTGAAGCGTTGCAGTCGTGTTTCGTGTATCGTGGTCATTGCCATACGGCAGGATCGCGAGCGATGCCGCAGCACGGCGCGACCAGCGTGCGCGCTCGGTTCTTAGATGCCCGCACGCGGCTCGTCGCTGACGGTCAGACGCCAGCGGCCCTTGGCGCGGCGGCTCGCCAGCACCTTGCGGCCGTTCTTGCTGGCCATGCGTGTGCGGAAGCCGTGGGCGTTGCGGCGCTTGCGGCGGCTGGGCTGATAGGTGCGCTTCATCGGTCTGGAAAGGCTGTATGGACGTGATTGTTCTGTACGATCGTCGAAAACCGAGTCGCAAAGGTACGAAGGGGAGGCCGTTCAACAGGGGGGAGGAACGACCTCCAGACCGTTTCATCTTGTACCCGCCGAGTGCTCGCCGAACGCTCACAACGACCTGCTACGTCCCGAAATTCGGTCTGCACGGGCGGGGCGTTGTATCTTCACCCGCGTTCGCACAACGTTTCCGGCTCCCTTCGGCGTTCATCACTCATCCGCACCCTCGATGCCCTCGACCGCTGTCACCATACGCAACGTGACCTTCAAGAACCCTGTGCTCACCGCGAGCGGCACCTTCGGCTACGGTCTGGAGTGTCCCGACCTCGTGGACGTATCGCGACTGGGGGGGGTGGTGACCAAGAGCATCAGCCGCAAGCCCCGGCCCGGCAACCCGCCGCAGCGCATCGCCGAGACGCACGCCGGAATGCTCAACTCGATTGGCCTCGCCAACGTTGGTGCCGACCTCTTCCTCGCCGAGAAACTCCCCGCGCTCCATGCGCTCGGCGTCACGACCGTTGTGAACATTGCCGCAAGCTCCATCGAGGAGTACTGCACGGTGCTCGAGATGTGCGAGGAGCACGAGGGGGTGGACGGCTACGAGATCAACGTGAGCTGCCCGAACGTGAAGGATGGTGGACTCAACTTCGGCACGAGCTGCCCCTCGGTGGCGCAGATCACGCGCGAGCTGCGGCGGCGAACCGACAAGATGCTCGCGATAAAACTGACGCCGAACGTGACGTCGATTGGTGAGTTTGCACGGGCGTGCGAGGCGGAGGGGGCCGACGCGGTGAGCTGCATCAACACCTATGTCGGTATGGCGGTGGACGTCCACACCCGGCGTCCGGTGATTGCAACGATCACTGGCGGATACAGTGGTCCGGCCATCAAGCCGCTCGCGCTGGCGAAGGTGCACGAGGTGCGGAAGGCCTGCTCGATTCCGATCATCGGCATCGGCGGCATCATGACGGTGGAGGACGCGCTGGAATTCATGATTGTTGGGGCCAGTCTGGTACAGGTCGGTACCGTCCTCTTCGTCGACCCGAACGCCGGGGTCGCCATCGCCGAGGGGATCGAACGCTACCTGGCCGACCACGGAATCGACGACGTGAACGACCTGATCGGTTCGCTCGACACCTCGATGCAGCCCTCCCTCGTTGCCGCCGGTTGGAGTTGATAGAGCAGAGCAGTCTGCTGACCGGATCGCGGAGCACGCTGTCGGCAGTGCGTTGATACGAGAAAGGCCAGACGCCTATCGGTCCCCAGGAAACGTTCGGCTCCGCCGTCCGATCACCCTTCTAACCTCCATCTCCCACTCATGCCGTCCGATAGACCCACACGTCCGCTCACCCTCCGTCGTGCCGATACGGGGATGACGCTCTTTGCCGACGAGACCCCGGCTGCGCCTCCCGCCGGAGCGCTCGACTTCCTGAGCGGGTTGAACGACGTCCAGCGTGATGCCGTCACCAACGTTGAGGGTCCAACGCTGATCGTTGCCGGCGCAGGTTCCGGCAAGACGCGCGTTCTCACCTTCCGCATCGCCTACCTGCTCTCGCAGGGCGCCGATCCGTGGACCATTCTCGCGCTCACCTTCACCAACAAGGCGGCCGGAGAGATGAAGGAACGGGTGGGTGCGCTGGTTGGCCCGGCGCGCGCGCGCGGACTGTGGATGGGGACGTTCCACTCGGTGTTCAGCCGCATTCTGCGGCGCGAGGCCGAGCGGCTCGGATTTACCCGGAACTTCACCATTTACGATACCGACGACAGCCTGGGAGTGGTGCGTGCCATCATGGCCGAGCTGGGGATCAGCGCGCAGGACTATTCACCGAAGATGATCTTCCACCGCATCTCCTCGGCGAAGAACGCAATGGTGGGTCCGGCAGAGGCGCGCTCGTCGGCGGGCAACGCCGTGGAGGAACGGGTTGCGCTCGTCTACGAACGCTACGTCGAGCGGCTTCGGAAGAGCAACGCGATGGATTTCGATGACCTGCTGGTGCGGACCATCGAACTGTTCAACAGGTTTCCCGACGTTCTCGAACGCTATCAGGAGCAGTTCCGCTACATCCTCATCGACGAGTATCAGGACACGAACCGCGCGCAGTATACTGTTGTACAGCAACTTGCCGGACGCTGGCGCAACGTGACGGTGGTGGGCGACGACGCGCAGTCGATCTACAAGTTCCGCGGCGCGGACATCCGCAACATCCTCGACTTCGAGCGCGACTACGGCGACTACCGCATCGTCCGTCTGGAGCAGAACTATCGTTCGACCCAGACGATTCTTTCGGTTGCCGACTCCGTGATTCGCAACAACCGGAACCGCATCGAGAAGAAGCTGTGGACAGAGAACGGACAGGGTGAGCGCGCGCGCGTGGTCACCGCGCGCGACGAGCGGGAGGAGGGGGACGAGGTGGTGCAGATTGTGCGGCGCGAGGCCGACGAGGGGCGGAACTACGGATCGGTTGCCGTACTCTACCGTACCAACTCGCAGTCGCTCTCCATCGAGGATGCGCTCCGTCGAGCCAACATCCCCTACGCACTGGTTGGTGGGGTTGCGTTCTACCGTCGCCGCGAGATCAAGGACGCGCTTGCCTATCTGCGCCTCCTCGTCAACGAGCGGGATGATGAGTCGTTCATTCGCGCCGTCAACACTCCGGCGCGCGGCATCGGCGAGGTGTCGATGCGGCGGCTGCGGCTCCACGCGTCAAATGCCGGAAAGGGTCTGCTCGAGTGCTCGCGCGATCCCGGCTGCGTGGCCGAACTTGGCACACGCGCCACAAATGCGCTGCGCGGCTTTGCCGAGCTTGTCGATGCGGGACGTGGAAGGATTGGTCACGAGCCGCTGCACGAGACGGCGCGCGCCATTCTCTCCGAGAGCGGACTGCTCCGTTCGCTGAAGGAGGAGGGAACACCGGAGGCGCTTGCCCGCTGGGACAACGTGCAGCGCCTGTTGAGTCACATGGCGGAGTTCTTCGACGCAAATCCCGAGTCAACGCTCGACCTCTACCTTCAGGAGATTGCGCTGCTCGCCGACACCGACAGCTACGACGCCGACGCCGAGCGCGTGACGATGATGACCGTTCACGCAGCGAAGGGTCTGGAGTTCAAGGTGGTGATCGTTGTGGGGATGGAGGAGGGACTTTTCCCGATTGGCGACAGCGGACGCGACCCGGAGGAGCTTGAGGAGGAGCGCCGCCTCTTCTACGTTGCTGTTACGCGCGCGCGCGACAGGCTGTACCTGCTCAACTGCGAGCGCCGCTATCGTTTCGGCGAACTCACTTATCCCGTGCCGTCGCGCTTCCTCGGCGAGATCGACACGGAGCTGATGGAGTTCAGCTCCACGGCACAGCGGTTCATTCCATCCGATACCGCAGGCGCAGGACGCGAGCGGCGTTGGAGTGCGCAGCGTGCCCCCGCCGCACGGCCTCCGAAACCAACGAACGAATATGCCGACACGTCGTTCGACGATAACGGTTCGCAGCTCGACGCGGAGTTGCGGATTGGTTCGGTGGTCGAGCATCCGCAGTTTGGTCGTGGTCGCGTCGAGGGAGTGGATGGACGCGGCGACAAGACGGCGCTGACCGTGCGGTTCGAGCGTGCCGGACGAAAGAAACTGATGCTCAAGTTTGCAAACCTTCGGGTGGTCGAGTAGTTCGTTGCGTTCCTCCCCTGTCATTCGCCTGTCGATCATCGTGTCCAACATCCTCCTGCGTCGTTGCGCGTTCCAGCACATTCTTCTCGCGTGCGCTCTGGTGGCAGGAAGCGTCCTTGCTGGTTGCGAGGAGGAAGAGGAGCGGCGCGATGTGGCGGTGGTGCCGGCGAATGCACCCGACGACGAGTCGTGGCGGGCAACCATCTCCTACGTCGACAGCAATCGGCAGAAGGCGGTGATTCGTGTGGGGCACGCGCGCCGTTCAGTCAGCCGCGCCGAAACGCGGCTCGACAGCGGCGTCTATGTGCAGTTCTTCGCTCCCGACGGCAGCATCAATGCCACACTCGTCGCCGACAGCGCCCGCCTCGACGACCGTACTCGCGATATGTCGGCCTACGGTGCCGTGCACGTGGAGAGCGCACGCGGCGAGCGGATCGTTGACACTGACAGTATGTTCTGGAACAACACGACGCGGCGCCTGAAATCTGCCGCGCCGGTGAAGGTGGTGGATAACATCCGCGGTCAGAAACTCAGCGGCATCGGGTTCGAGAGCGATGAGGGGCTGCGCAACTACTCGATCTACAAGCCGACCGGAACATTTCGGGGAGGAGAGTAGCGCGGGAGAGGCAAAGAGCGACGGGGGATGACGGGCAGGGACAACGACAATGAGCGCGTGCCACTGACCCTGCGTCAGGTATCAACCCATACTCATAACCAATCTCTCCTCCCATGTCCAACCGTATTTCGCTCGTCGCCGGCAACTGGAAGATGAACACCGAGCTTGCCACTGCTCGCGCGCTCGCTGACGGGGTTGTCGAACGGTTGCGTGATGCACCGCCGAAGCACGCCGAGGTTGTGCTCTGCCCCCCGTTTCCCTTCCTTGGAACCGTCGGTGAAAGGATCGAGGGGACGCGACTGCACCTTGGCGCGCAGACGGTGAACGAGGAACCACACGGTGCGTTCACCGGCGAGGTGTCGGTGGCGATGCTCCGCTCGATTGGCTGTGAGTATGTGATTGTCGGGCACTCCGAGCGGCGACGGATGTACGCCGAGAGCGACCGCGACGTTCGCGAGAAGGCAAACGCCGCGGTTGATGGAGGTCTGAACCCGATCATCTGCATTGGTGAGACCTCGGTTGAGCGTGAGGAGGGCAGGACGAATGCAGTGATCGAACGGCAGATTCGTACCGCGCTGGACGGGATCTACGAGTTCAGCGTGCGCTCGTGCGTGATTGCCTACGAGCCGATGTGGGCCATCGGTGCCGGCACGCCCGCAACGAACGCACAGATCAGCGAGGCGCACACCACTATCCGTTCGCTTCTTCGCTCCCTCTACTCCGACGCTGCCGATGATATTCGTGTGATCTATGGTGGCAGCGTGAGTGCTGCAAATGCGCGGGAGATTCTTGCGCTCGACAACGTGGACGGCGCTCTCGTTGGTGGGGCGTCGATTGATGCCGAAGCGTTCGTCAGGATCGTGCAGTCGGTGTAGGCGGCGATTGGCCGGGTGCGGTGAAGACCGTGGCAGGGGTGGCCAGCGTTGGACCACCCCTCGCTGCGCCGTTGAGAAAGAATTGCCGGACAAGCAGAACGTATACCTTGTAGCCCCCCCTGAATCCTGCCATGTCTCCACTGATCCTCGACGGTGCTTCGCTCTCCATCGACGCCGTGCTGCGCGTTGCCTCCACACCCCATGTCCAACTCGCACTCAGCGACGATGCTCGGCTGCGAATGGGGGAGTCACGGAGGATCGTTGAGGAGTGGGTGGAGCGTGGGGCAACGGTCTACGGCATTACGACCGGCTTCGGTGAGTTCGCAAACGTCTCGATTGGCCACGCCGACCTCGCGCGGCTTCAGGAGAACCTGATTCGCAGCCACGCGGTCGGTGCTGGCGAGTGGATCGATGCAGAGACGATGCGCGCGATGGTGCTGCTGCGGGTCAACGCGCTTGCGTGCGGTTTCAGCGGCGTGCGGGTGCGGACGGTGGAGACGCTGATCGAGATGCTCGCTGCCGACATCGTTCCTGCGGCGCCAAGCCAGGGGAGTGTTGGCTCCTCGGGCGATCTCGTTCAGCTCGCCCACATCGTTCTCGCAGCGATGGGGGAGGGGTACGTGTGGAGAAACGGGTCCGTTGTTCCTTCAGGCCCGGAACTTGCACTCGCGCTGATCGAACCCCTGAAGCTTGCGGCAAAGGAGGGGCTTGCGCTGATCAACGGCACACAGATGATGGGAGCGTTCGGCACGATTGCGCTCGGCCGTGCGCTTCGGCTCGCCCGCACTGCCGACGTGGTTGCAGCGCTCTCGGTGGAGGCGTTGAAGGGAACGGATCGCGCCTACGATCCCCGGCTCCACGCCGTGCGTCCGCATCCGGGGCAGCGCGCCGTTGCCGCGAACATGCGTCGCCTGATGGCCGATTCACCGATTCGCGAAAGTCACCGCTCTGGTGACGACCGTGTGCAGGACGCCTACTCGCTTCGCTGCATTCCACAGATCCACGGGGCCAGCCGCGATGCGCTGGACTATGTGCGACGCGTGGTGGAGATCGAGATCAACGCCGCAACGGACAATCCCCTCATCTTCCCGGAGAACGGCGGCGAGCCGATCGAGGGGGGCAACTTCCACGGTCAGCCGCTCGCGATTGCGTTCGACACCCTTGGTATCGCCGCCGCCGAACTTGCCAATGTGTCGGAGCGCCGCACCGAGCGGCTCGTTAACGGCACGCTCAGCCGTCTCCCGCGATTCCTCACGACGCGCGGCGGACTGAACAGCGGCTACATGATTGCGCAGTACACCGCTGCCTCGATTGTGAGCGAGAACAAGGTGCTGGCGCACCCTGCTTCGGTGGACTCCATCCCCACCAGCGCGAATCAGGAGGACCACAACTCGATGGGCTCAATCGCCGCGCGAAAGGCGCTGAAGATCGTCGAGAACCTGACGAGCGTGCTCGCCGTTGAACTTCTCTGTGCCGTGCAGGGGCTTGACTTCCACGCGCCGCTCACTCCCGGTCCTGCGCTCCATCGTGTCCACGCTCTGGTGCGCGAGCGTGTGCCGCATCTCGACGAGGATCGTGTGGTCCACACCGATCTTGCCGAGGCGCGGGCGCTCGTTGCTTCGGGTGAGGTGCTTCGTGCTGCGGAGACGGTGGTGGGGGAACTGGAGTAGATTCCATCCTCCGTGTCCGTTCTACCACAGAGGACACAAAGGACAGGATGGCACACAAAGGCAAAGGGCACACCGCAGAAGCAGTGTGCCCTTGATTGTTTCAGGCAGAGCGGATCAGTGCCCGATGCTCTCGCTGTAGGCCCCCTGCTCCATCAGCACGGAGTGATCGGCGTCGGCGGCGATCTCGATGCGAACCATCCAGCCTGCCCCGTATGGGTCGCCGTTGATCGACTCGGGATTGTCGTTCAGTCCTCCGTTCACCTCGACAATGGTGCCGGCAATCGGCATGTACAGGTCGCTTACCGTCTTCACCGCCTCGATTGTTCCAAACGTCTCGCCCTCGGCAAGGGTGTCGCCCGGCTGTGCTGTCACATCGACGAAAACGATATCGCCCAGCTCCGACTGTGCATAGTCGGTGATGCCGACGATGGCGATGTTTCCATCGATGCGCAGCCACTCGTGGCTCTTCGTGTACTTCAGTTCGGCCGGGAAGTTCATGGGGAGATGGGAGAAGTGAGGTATGGAGAATGCGCGGAAACTCTCAGGAGGTTCGATCCTCCTCTTCTGGAAGATCGTGCACGTCGGTATGGGCAGGGCGTCGGTCCTTCCCGCTCACATGGCAGAGGTCCCCCCTCGCACGAACCATTCATTCGGCAATGAATGCTGGCGCGCCGGAGGGGGGGCCGAGCGGTTCAGCGTTCATTGTCAGCCTTCAACGGGCAGCCGTTCCTTCCAGTCGCTCGTGTCGACGAAGCGGGTGTCGAAGTTGCCGCTGAGGAACACCTCGTGCTCCATCATCATCTTGTGGAAGGGGATTGTCGTGCGGACTCCTTCAATCACGAACTCATCCAGCGCGCGGCGCATCTTGGCGATGGCGCTCTTGCGCGTCTCGCCGAAGGCGATGACCTTCGCCAGCAGCGAGTCGTAGTTCGGCGGGATCGAGTAGCCGTGGTAGACGTGGCTGTCGACACGGATGCCGTGACCGCCGGGAAAGTGGAGTGTTGTGATACGTCCGGGACTTGGACGGAAGTCATGGTACGGGTCTTCGGCGTTGATGCGCACCTCGATGGCGTGCTTGCGCGGGGTGCCCCCGACCAGCGTCAGGTGCTCCCCCGAGCCTACGGCGATCTGTTCCTTGATCAGGTCGATGCCAAGCGACTCCTCGGTGACGGGATGTTCCACCTGGATGCGGGTGTTCATCTCCATGAAGTAGAAGTTCCGGTGCTTGTCCACCAGATACTCGATGGTGCCGGCGCCTTGGTAGTTCACGTGCGCGCACCCGGCCAGCGCTGCTGCGCCCATCTGCTCGCGCAAGTCGGGGTCGAGCACGGGGGAGGGGGACTCCTCGATGAGCTTCTGGTGCCGCCGCTGGATGGAGCACTCGCGCTCGTTCAGGTGCACGCCGTTGCCGTACATGTCGCACATCACCTGGATCTCGATGTGCCGCGGCTCCTCGATGAACTTCTCCATGTAGAGTCGTCCGTCGTTGAACGCCGCCTGTGCCTCGTTGCTCGCCGTCGTGAAGGCGCGCTCCAGTTCGCTCGCCTCGTTCACGATCCGCATCCCCTTGCCGCCGCCGCCCGCCGCCGCCTTCAGCATCACCGGGAAGCCGGTGTCGGCCGCTACGCGCACCGCATCCTCCACCGTGTCGATGGTGCCGGAGCTTCCGGGAACCACCGGCACACCGGCGGCGCGCATCGTCTCCTTCGCTACCGCCTTGTCCCCCATCATCCGTATCTGCTCCGGTGTGGGGCCGATAAAGGCAATGCCCGCCTCCGAGCAGATCTCGGCGAAGCCGGCGTTCTCTGCGAGGAAGCCGTAGCCCGGGTGGATGGCGTCGGCGTTGGTAATCTGCGCGGCGGTGATGATGCGCGGGATGTTCAGGTAGCTCTCACGTCCCGGCGGTGGGCCGATACAGACCACCTCGTCGGCAAACTTGACGTGGAGCGAGTCGCGGTCGGCGGTGGAGTAGACGCACACGGTGCGAATCCCCATCTCGCGGCAGGCACGGATCACCCGCAGCGCAATCTCTCCGCGGTTGGCAATCAGAATCTTTCGGAACATCAGATCTTCTCGATCAGGAAGAGGGGCTGATCGTACTCCACGGGCTGCGCGTTCTGTACGAGAACCTTCACCACCTTCCCTGCTACGTCGCTCTCGATCTCGTTCATCAGCTTCATCGCCTCCACGATGCACAGCACGTCACCCGGCTTTACCTCGCGTCCCACCTCGACGAACGACGGGGAGTCGGGGTTCGGCGCTGCGTAGAATGTGCCGACGATAGGGGAACGGACTTCGTGGAGATTGGCGGAGATCGCTGGCTCCTCGGCGCTCTTTGCTGCGCCGTTGTCGCCTGTTGCCGGGGGAGCGGTCTGGACTGCCGGAGCCTGCTGTTGAACGGAAGGGGGGATGAAGGGGCCGGGAACGAAGGGGTAGGGAGCGCCCTGCTGTACCGCCATCGGCTCGCCAGCGCGCGTGTTCTTCGAGAGACGAATCTCCACCCCCTCCTGCTCGATCTTCAGCTCCTGCACCGTGCTGGCGTCGAACACTTCCAGCAGGCTGCGGAGATACTCGATGTCGATCAGCGATGTATGCTCGTTCCCCATGACCTGTTCAGTTCCTTTGATCTTGTAGTAGCGGAGGGCGCAGTCGTTGACTCTGGTGTGTGTGGGTCGTGCGCCGAACGATTACGCCTTCACGCGGTCAAGATAGGCACCGGTGCGGGTATCCACGCGGATCATGTCCCCCTCGTTGATGAAGAGCGGAACGTTCACCGTGGCGCCCGACTCCACTACCGCCGGCTTCGTTGCGCCGGTGGCGGTGTCGCCCTTCAGGCCGGGATCGGTCTGCGAGATGACAAGCGTGACGTGCGGAGGAATTTCCACCGCCACCACCTCGCTGCCGTTGAAGCTGATGGTTGCCTCGCCCGACTCCTTCAGGAAGCCTGCCTGCTCGCCAACGATCACCTCGGGGATGTGGACCTGGTCGTAGGTGTCGGTGTCCATGAACACCATGTCCTGCGCGTCGCGGTAGAGGAACTGCATCGTTTTGCGGTCGACGCGCACCACGTCGATCTCCTCGCCGGAACGGAATCGGTTCTCCAGCAGCTTGCCGGTCTTGATAACGCGCATCTTCACCTGATAGAACGCGCGGAGGTTGCCGGGTGTGCGGTGCTGGCTCTCCAGAACGGTGCAGAGTTCGCCGTTGTAGCGAATCACCAGACCGGGGCGCAGATCAGAGGTCGTTGCCATGAACTCGAAAATGAACGTGATGCGTTGAGAGAGGCGCCGAACGGATTCGAACCGTTGTACAGGGTTTTGCAGACCCTTGCCTAGCCGCTCGGCCACGGCGCCGTGGGGATGTGAAAGCGGGGGGCAAAGATAGTGCCAGACCCCCCACAAGGCAACCGGAGACTGTAATGAGGGGTTAGGGAACGGAAATCAGGGGTACGGTAGGAGGGCCAGGAACGGGGAAGGGAAATGTGGAAAGGACCGGACCCACCCTTTGCCACGTGTCGATCCGTGCGCTCCTTCCCCTCTGTCCTCACTCCTCGCTCCTGACCAGCACTCCCTCCGCGTTGAGCGCCAGGCGCAGTGCTCCACCCATCTCCAGCGGCGTGCCGGTTGCCGCGTTGATGAACGTGAAAACGAGACGGTCCCCTTCTACCTGGCCTACGATGAACCCACCCGGACTCTTCCCCTCGTCGTCAGGGAGGGGGTGGGTGTAGATCCCCTCGGAGGAGGCGCGCACGCGCGCGCGCTTCGAGCCTGCCCCGCTGATGATGTAGCTCCGTGGGCAGATGCTACACAGGGAGTCGGGATGGCCGAAGTCGGGCGTGCCGTCGGCGAAGGTAATGGCCTGAAGGCTGTGGTCGTGCCCGGCGATATGGAGATGGACGCGCGCTCCGCTCCGTTCGATCACTGCGAAGAGCGAATCGTTCCAGGCCTTGTACTGCGGGTCGCAGTTGTCCTGATTCGAGAAGAACTGCTCGGCGTACTTCACGGGGTCCTGCCCCTCCTCGATGCAGTTGCCGAGATACGTCACGCGTCCCTGCTCTTTCGACCACTTCCTCCAGCCACCGTGCTCGCCAACGGTATAGGGGCTGTGGTGGGCTGCCATGATCCGCCAGCGCACCGATCGGTCGGCTGCGCCCGAGTGGAGCAGGCGTTCCAGACTGTCGAGTCCGGGGCGCCACAAGTTTGGATGGACGGCAATCGGCAGTGCGCTGTCGTACAGGATGAACTCAATAGAGTCCCGCGAACCCTCGGCCACCGCTCGCCGAATCCGCGCTGGCATGATGTGGTGGTAGTTCCACTCGCGGATCGAGTCCTCGCTGTGATTCCCCTCGATACAGGTGCCGTAGGGGGCCGGTCCGAGCATGTTGCAGTAGTAGTCGTGGTTCCCCGCAACGGCGTGGACGTTCTCGGGTCCGAGCCGCGCCAGCAGCGCGCTGTGTGGTTCGATCAGCACCGAGTGGATGAGCGCTGTCACCTCCTTCTCGCTGCGGTTCAGGCCGATCGGGTAGAAGTTGTCGCCGAGGAAGAGAAGGAGGGACACCGCCTTCCCCTCCTTCTCCAACTGCAACGACACTCTCTCCATGCTCCGGGCGGTGTTGTCGAGCACCGCCCCTGCCTGCCCTGCATCGCCGACCGCAAGAAACGTAAAGGGGCGCCCCTGCGCACAAAGCTGAACAGAGGAGAGGAGGAGCAGGAGGGGAAGTGTGCGGAGGAATGAGGTTGCCATTGGGTGCGGGGAGAAGTGCGGGAACCGATGGGTGAGGGTCGGCTCCAATATGCCCGTTTCGTGGTGATCATAGAAGTCACGGGCCTCGCGAAGCCATTCGATCTGTAGTTTCAGTGCATGTCCCAGTCAACCGACGCAGAGTTGATCGCAGCAACCCTCTCGGGTGACCACCACGCCTTTGCGGCGCTGGTGCGCCGCCACGAGCGCCGGGTGGCGATTACGGCGCGAAGTGTCGTGGGACTGCTGCCTCAGGAGGAGATCGCCGATATCGTTCAGGAAATCCTCCTCCTGGTCTACCGCGCTCTTGCCTCCTTTCGGGGCGACGCACAGTTCAGCACGTGGCTCACACGCATTGCGCTGCGATATTGCTACCGGGAGGCGAAACGCCGCCGCCGCCGCCGGGGCCTCTTCTTCAGCTACGACGATCCCGGCCCGTACGAGAGCACCCGCACCGCCGACGAACGATTTGCCGGCACCGACCGCACCGACAGGGCGCTCATCGCCGAGGAGCGGAAGAGCGATGTGCTGGAGGCGCTTCAGGGTCTGCCCGAGGAGTTCCGTACCGTGCTCGTGCTCCGTATTGTCGAGGAAATGTCGGTGGAGGAGGTGGCGGCTGCGCTGGAGATCAGCACCGGCACGGTGAAGTCCCGGCTGTTCCGGGCAAAGGAGCGCATGCGTGCGATGCTCGCCGGCAAGGAACTCGAATTCGAGCTGGAGTAGTCCGCAGCGGTCCATCGATCTTCTCAATCTCATAGTCCTAATCCCCTCGATTCCCATGTCTCTCGACTCTATCGACCGCCTGCTTCGGCAGGAGTTCCCAACGGGGCTGCCGCTCGGATTTGCCGAGCGTGTGGCGGCGGTGGCAATGGGGGAGCGCCGCGACAGTCTGCTGGAGTGGATCTTTGGTCTTGCGCCGCGCGCCGGGATGGCGTTCAGCGCCATCGCCGTCGTGCTCGCACTCTGGAGCTTCAGCGGGGATGGTCCCAACGTCCTCGACGCTCTCGATCAGGCCCCCATCGTTGAAACCATTCTCTCGCTACCATAATGACGACTCGTACAAAGGCCGTGCTCGGCATCGTGGGAGTCTTCGTCGTTGGAGGGATCTGCGGCGCGCTGATCTTCGGCCTCGTCGTCCGCGAGCGGGTTCGCGAGGCCCGCAATCTGCGCGAACGTGAGGGCTTCTCCCGCTTCTTCTTCGACAAGCTCCAGCTCTCCGACTCCCAGAACGACAGCCTCCGCAGCGTTATCGACAGCGCCTACCGCCAGCTCGAACAGCTTCGGCAGGAGTCCTCGCAGCGCTACGTGGCGGTGATCGACACGCTGCGCAGCCGCGTCTACCCGCAGCTTACCTCGGAGCAGCGCCTCCTGTTCGAGGAGCAGGAGCAGCGGATGCGCTCGATGGTGCCGCCGATGGTCCGGCGTGGCGGGCCGCTTGCCGGGCAACGCCACGGACCGCCAGACCCGGCGTTGCCGGTTCCGCACGGCGAGGGGAGAGGTGCCCCACCGTCGTCGATACCGCAGGTGCAGCCGGAATCCCAGGCCACTCCCCGAAAGGGGGGGCTGGGGGTGCCGCCGGAAGCGTTGCCGGACACCAATCGCTTCGGGACGGAGGATCCCTGGGCGCCGCAGAACGAACGCCGAATCAATCGACTGATGCAGCGGTTGAACGATTCGTTGGAACTGACCGACGACCAGCGGCAACAGATAGAGGTGATTCTTGGAGAGCAGGGGAGACGGTTGCGCGAGTTGCAGACGAGCGGAGTTTCCCCCGACGAGCAGCGGACGACCTATAAGAACCTGCGGCGGCAGGGGATGGGGAGAATCATGAGCATTCTCACCCCCGAGCAGCGCGCCGAGTTGAAGTCGATGCTCAAGAGTGTGCGCCGAGGGCCGCGCGAGTAGGGGTTGCAGGACCCTTGTGCACGCGTTCCACCATTGCGCCTCCAGTGCTCCATTCGCGAGCGTGGAGGCGCAATGGCGTTGGACCCCGGAGGTGCGCAAGGAGTGCAGGGGAGTGAAAGAGGCGGTGACCGGCTCTGTCTGCTGGGCTGCGCTCCACCATCGCCGATCTGTAACACTCTACCCCCTCGGTTTTGTCGGGCGGGGGGCGTGGCTAACTTTGCTCCGCTTCGAGTGCGTCCTCACGGTCAGTGATGTCGTGGCGCACCACTCCTTCCATCCTTGCCCATCTCTTCCGCTCTACTCGCATGGCCCAGAAGTCCTTTGATGTGATCGTGATTGGCAGCGGACCCGGCGGCTACATCGCCGCGATCCGTGCCGCACAGCTCGGCCTGAAGGCCGCAATCGTCGAGCGCGACAGGCTCGGCGGCGTCTGCCTCAACTGGGGGTGTATCCCGACCAAGGCGCTCCTGAAGAACGCCGAGCATATGCACTTCCTCAACCACGCTTCCGAGTTCGGCTTCACCATCCCCAAGGTCGATGTCGATTTCACCCGCGTCATCAAGCGGAGCCGGGAGGTTGCCGACTCCAATTCGAGCGGCGTGGCCTTCCTGATGAAGAAGAACAAGATCGAGGTGATCAACGGTACCGGCGTCTTCACGGCGAAGGACACCGTCGAGGTGCGTGACGCGAACGGCAAGGTGACCGACACCCTGAAGGCGACGCGCGGCATCATCATTGCCACCGGCGCCCGCGCCCGCACCTTCCCCGGCATCGAGGTGGACTACAAGAAGGTGATCACCTCCACCGAGGCGATGCTCCAGGAGAAGCTCCCCGAGTCGATGATCATCATCGGTGCCGGGGCAATCGGCATCGAGTTCGGCTACTTCTACAACGCGTTCGGAACGAAGGTGACGGTCATCGAAATGCAGCCGCGCATTCTGCCGGTGGAGGATGAGGAGGTGTCGAAGGAACTCGAGCGCTCGTTCAAGAAGAAGAAGATCGAGATGCTCACCGAGACGCGCGTCCTCTCGGCAAAGTCGGTCGGGAAGGGGGTCGAGGTGAAGATTCAGGACAAGAAGGGGGTGGAGAAGACGCTGACGGCGGACCTCGCGCTCAACGCCGTGGGTGTGCTGGGCAACGTCGAGAATCTTGGGCTGGAGACGATTGGTGTGGCGGTGGAGCGTGGACAGATCAGGACCGACGAGATGATGCGGACGAACGTGCCGGGCGTCTACGCCATCGGCGACGTTGCCGGCGCTCCGTGGCTCGCGCACAAGGCGTCGCACGAGGGTGTGGTTGCCGCCGAGCATATCGCGGGCCATCCCACGCACGGCATCGACCACGGCTCGATTCCCGGTTGCACCTACTGCCAGCCGCAGGTTGCCTCGGTGGGCCTCACCGAGAAGCAGGCAAAGGAGAAGGGTTACGAGGTAAAGGTGGGGCGCTTCCCCTTCAAGGCGAGCGGCAAGGCGCGCGCAATCGGCGAGACCGACGGATTCGTGAAGCTGGTGATCGACGCGAAGTACGGTGAGATCCTTGGCGGGCATATCATCGGCGTCGAGGCCACCGAGATGATCCACGAGATCGTTGCGGCGCGCGCCTCAGAGGCAACGGCCAAGACGCTCATGCACGCCATCCACGCCCACCCGACGCTCAGCGAGGCGGTGATGGAGGCGGCTGCCGACGCTTACGGCGAGGCGTTGAACTTCTAAGCGCCGGTTGTAGTACTTGTGTGGTATGCGCGGGGAGGCGGCGTCGAGCGGTCTCCCCGCGCCTTGTACTGAATCGCTGGTGCAGGGGGAGGAAGCGGCTTACTTCCATCCTCTTCACTTTCCTGAAGACACTCGTGGAATATCTCGTATGATCTGGTGGTCGTTTCCTCTCTTCGTCATTGCCGGCATCCTCGTCATCATCAAACGGAAGCAGGTGGCGTGGGGGATCTCAGCGTTCATGGGGGCGGCAGCGAACACCGGCTGTGCCATTGCCGTTGCCATCTTCCTCTTCCTGATTGCGGCTGCCTTCCTAGCACTCGACCAGGCCGGAATTCTGGATCGCTAGAGCCTGTTATGCACTATGTGGATCTGCGAAGAGGATGATCGCTGCACACTGACAGATATCGAGCCTGCTCGGTGCGCCAACCAGAGAGACTCCGTGGCGACAGATATTCATCCTCGATTCTGAGCGAGAATCCTGCATAGCTCCTTCGATAAGTTCATAACAGGCTCTAGTGGGCCATGGCTGACGGATGTTCCCTCTTCGTGGTCCTTGCGGGCCGAGTGCCCACAACACTGCGTGGTCAGAAACTGTTCCAACCCTCTCTTAATCCCAATCGATCATGGCTGCCGAGTTGCTTGAGACGTGGCGCATCGCTGCGCGCATCACCCTCTACCTGCTCGACGGCATCGACGACGCGCAGCTCGTGGCCCAGTCTGGCGCGAGGGGGCGAAGCGTTGCGGCGCAGTTTGCCCACATCCACAACGTGCGGTTGATGTGGCTGAAAAGCGACGCTCCAGAACTGCTTGTCGGCCTCGAGAAGTTCGAGCCGCGTGTGGTGCCGGAGCGTGCCGCGCTGCGCGAGGCGCTCGAACGGTCCGGCGATGCGGTGGAGGCGATGCTTGCCCGTGCGCTGGAGAGCGGAAAACTGCGTGGGTTCAAACCGCATCCCGTTGCCTTCCTCGGCTATCTGATTGCACACGAGGCGCACCATCGTGGTCAGGTTGCACAGGCGCTGCGAATCGCGGGCCTTCCGCTCGACCGCACGGTCAGCTACGGTCTGTGGGAGTGGGGAACGCGATGAGCACAACGCTGAACGGAGAGCGGGTGGAGGGGGCCGGGAGTGTGGAGGCGTGGTGGCTTGGACGGGTACGCTATGCCGACGCGTGGGAACTCCAGCGCACGGTGTTCAACGAGGTACTGGCGCGTGAGCGACCCAATACCTTCCTCCTGTGCGAACATCCCGACGTTGTGACGATTGGGCGCAACGCGCGGAACGACGAGACCCTTCGCGTCTCGCGTGAGGAACTGCGGGCGATGGGGTACGACCTGCACGACGTTGATCGCGGCGGCGACGTGACCTACCACGGTCCGGGGCAGCTCGTTGGCTATCCAATCGTCAGGCTCGTCGACTTCCGCGAAGACCTTGGGTGGTACATGCGGGGGATCGAGGAACTCATCATCCGTGCAATTGCGCCGTACGGTATCGAGGGGGGGAGAGTGCCGGGGATGAGCGGTGTGTGGGTGGGGGAGAGCAAGGTGTGCGCCATCGGCATCCGCGCTTCGCGATGGGTGACGATGCACGGATTCGCGCTGAACGTCACGTCCGATCTCACACGGTTCGATCCTATCGTTCCCTGTGGTATCGAAGAGTATAGCGTCACCTCGATTGCGGCGCTCACGGACAGCAGGCCCTCGCTTCTCGAAGTGGCGCGCAACGTTGTTGACGTCTGGGATGAAGTGATGAGACGGGGTGAGGGGTAGAACAACGGAGCAGCGGGATACCTGCCGCTGCTCCTCGACGCTGCATCTCATCTGCCTCGACTACCGGCCTGGTGCCTCGCTGCCGGGAACAGATCCGGGAGCCAGGCCCTCCTCCGGCCGCGCGTACTCCGGGCTTTCCAGCGTGAGGGTGAGGCTGACGCGATGGGTAACACCGAGGCCGCCCGCGTCGGGTCCTATCGAGCCGCCAACATCTGCCAGGTCGTTGTTGCCGCTGTTCGCAAGCGTGAGTGCGTAGTCGATTGAGAGCTTGGGGAGCTTGACGCCAGCACCAAGCGACCACTGGTGGAGTTCGGTGTAGCCGCCGCGCACAAACACGCGCTCCTTATAGCTGTACTCCAAACCGCCGGCGAAGTCGACGCTGGCAAAGCCGATGTCCGCGGTGGTGGTGCTCGAACGCCCCTCGAAGCGGAGCACCGCGTCAAGAGCAGGGAGAACGCTGTGGTCCTCGGCGATCTTCAGCCGGTAGCCTCCACCGAGCCGGAACGAGGGGACGATGAACTCCTGATTGCCGGTGTCCCAGATCAGCAGCGACTTCGTTGCGTCGGCAAGGGTTGCGCCAACCGTCAGTTCGGGGGTGGGGTTGTAGCGTGCGCTCAGGTCAACGCCGACGCCCCACGCGCTGTGTTCGAGCAGTGTGCGATAGATCAGCTTCACGTTGCCGCCGAGCGCCAGGTTCTCCTTCACCTTCTGCGAGTAGCTGCCCATCAGCACCCAGTCCGCAGCGCCGCCGATCCGAATCCTGGTGCTGTCGATGCGGTCGTCCTCGTCGAGCACACCGTTGCCGTTGCGGTCGATCAGCGCGTCGCGGGAGTCCTTGATTCCGTCCAGACCAAGGCGGAGCACTGTTACCCCAACCGTCTGCCGCGCGTTGAGCGGGAGCACGCCGCCCAGATAGTCGTAGTTGATCTGTCCTGCGAAACGCGATTCGTGCAGGAGCGACACCTGCGGATAGTTGCCAAAGGCGAGTGCGGCAGGATTGAAGTACCCTGCCCCCACATCGGTGAGGAATCCTGTGCCTGCGCCCCCCATCCCCGCCGAGCGGGCACCAACGCCGAGGCCGAGAAATTCGCCCGCGTACTTTGCGTTGACGAATCCCTGCGCCGAGGCAAGCGAGGGGGCAACCAGAAGAAGAGCGGCGAGGAGCGCAACGGTGCGCATCGAGTGCGGAGAGGATTGGTGCGTTAAAGTCATCGGGGCAAATGTAGTGTCGCCGCCCATCCCGGCGCGAGAGATTTTTCAGTGCATGATGTCCGGGTGGCCTTCTCTGTCGTTTGGATGGAAGGAGGAAGGTGACCGAGAGGGGAGTGCCGAGGCAGTTGCTGTCGCGGTCACGGTGTGGAAGGGGCTTGTGGCGCTGTGGATGCCCGCAACTACGGGGAAGTGTGACGGCGAGGCAACTGGCCTACAGCGACAAACAAATGACAAACGGACAAACATTCTTTTCGCGGTTGCTGTTGCATCCGCCAAGGAGCGCGCACTATATTTGCCCGCGCTTTAAAGGAGGCGCACCCATCAACGCGGGAATAGCTCAGTTGGTAGAGCACTACCTTGCCAAGGTAGATGTCGCGAGTTCGAGTCTCGTTTCCCGCTCTCTCTTCGACCTGTCATTGTGCCACCACAATGGCAGGTTTTTTTTGGTTCATCCCCCCGGCATCGACGTGCCGGCCTATCCCCAGCTCCCGCCATGCACCAGGTTGTTGTTATCCCAGGCGACGGTATCGGACCCAGCATCATCGAGGCAACGTGTGCGATCATCGACGCAACCGGGGCAGGGATCGAGTGGATCGAGGCGGAGGCGGGGCTTGGCGCCTATGAGCGCCACGGCACCCCGCTTCCCGACCGCACTCTTTCCTTGATGGGGGAGACGGGGGTTGCGCTGAAGGGACCGCTCACCACACCCGTTGGTTCCGGGTTCCGCAGCGTCAACGTGGCGATCCGCAAGGAGTTCGATCTCTACATCAATCTTCGTCCCACCCGCTCCTTCGCCGGAGTTTCCACCCGCTTCAGCGACATCGACCTCGTCCTCTTCCGCGAGAACACCGAGGGACTCTACGTTGGCATCGAGCGGTACACGAACGAGGAGAAGACGGCTGCCGAGGCGATTGCAATCACGACGCGGCATGCCAGCGAGCGGATCATCCGCGCGGCGTTTGAGTATGCTGTGAAGCACGGACGGAAGCGCGTGACGATTGCCCACAAGGCGAACATCCTGAAGTTGACGAGCGGGATGTTCCTCGAGATCGGTCGCGAAATCGCCGCCCACTACCCGTCGATTGCCTGCGATGACAAGATCATCGACAACATGGCGATGCAGCTCGTGATCCGCCCGGAGGAGTTCGACGTGATCGTGACCACCAACCTCTTCGGCGACATCCTCTCCGACCTGATGAGCGGGCTGGTCGGTGGGCTGGGCCTTGCACCCGGCGCGAACATCGGCGACAAGGCGGCGATGTTCGAAGCGGTGCACGGCTCGGCTCCAGACATCGCCGGAAGGAATCTTGCCAACCCCTCGGCGGTACTTCTCGCCGGTGTGATGATGCTCCGCCACCTCGGTCTGGACGATCACGCTGTCCGCATCGAGAAGGCACTGGACGAGGTGCTGCGCGAGGGGGCGCACGTCACGCGCGATCTGAACCCGAACGGTGTCGGCACCACCGAGATGCGCGACGCAATCATCGCACAGTTGAAGCAGTAGCTCGCTATGTCTTCACCGCGCTTGGAAGGTCCATTCGATGGCGAGGCGATTACTTCACCGATGACATCTTCACTGCAGGTCTATGTAGCCTTGTGGGAATGATGATCGCCTTACAGTTATAGATTTCAAGCATTGTCGATCAGGTAGGGGGACGCTACAGGCCAGTGATCCAACTGGCGATTGACGCTACATGTTCATCCTTCGTCAAGTTCGCTGCATTTGCTAGTTTGCCTGATTGGAGGTCAGACCAAATCTCCATGCTCATTGTAGGAACTATGGCGGCAGCGATGAAGAAGAGCGTTGGCTGATTGAACTTCTCGCTGATTCTATTCAGGGCACTTTGTGCAGTTTTCCAATGCTCGTCGGCTCCAGCTGGATCAATTCCACCTTTCAGTTCTCCAAACGCAATGTAGCATCCGCTATCAGTGAGTACTCGTCGCTTCCCACTTTTATTGAGATCGGTATGGGTCGCTGCAAGTAGTACTAGGTCAACGTTCTTTTTAATCTGAGGAACTTGAGTATTCAGCAGCAATACCCTGCTGCCCTTATCACCACTCCAAGCTAGTGCATGGGCATATCGTTCAATGTCGGGCGTATCCTGCTGGCCGACATGCCAAGCACCACTTTCGCAATGTTGCCACATGAAGGGGAACGACCTGAGGCGTAGAGCTGCTATGAGCGCGCGTAACAAACGTACTTCCGCCAAGTAGCCTACAACATTCCGCATCGAACCACCAAGCGTATCCCCCTTTGTCAAGAGAAACCGACTGGCCAGTTCATCAGGGAATGATTCTACCGGGGACTGTAAGTATTGCCGAGCAAACTCAGCTACCGCATTCTCCCGCTCATCAGGCTGGAAGTATTGAGTTGCTTTATTGGAAACACCAGCCGCCGTTAATAAGGCAGCTTGGAGTGTTTTGTCGGCGATGAGAGCATCGACATCGAGGAAGCTGCTTGCCGCCACTTTAAGCACTCGTGCCTCTTCGATATAAGGGGTAGCACGTCGACTCCTTTCGAGAGCCATCTGGATGAAGCCAGCGCTCGTTGCCTCTCGCTGGGTTACTAAGTCAGAGGCTGCCTTAATATGGTTGGTATAGGACATTAATGTTCCTTCCGCCATTGATACACACATTTCCGCAAGGGTTCACGTCCATGTGCCCCCATCTGTTGACTACTGTTGCCTTTGTTGCTTGGTAAAACGTAAATGGCTTCTACCTTGAATCCTAATCGTGTTGCTATTTCCGAAAGGATCAGGTCAACAGAAACATTGGCTCCAGCATAACGGACATTGTCGTTGACCATGATCAGGGGGGCACCTGGTTTTAGGACACGGCCGCATTCTTGGATAACGCAGGCCATCTCGTAGAAGTAGCCTCGCACCATTCGTGGTATACCAGCATTATTCAATCGCCCTTCCGCCCGTTCCTTCTCTAAGTAGGCAAGAAGGGCTTGCAGTAGCTCCTGTTGATCGGCCGCTGCAATGGCTCTCCCCCAATTAGGGTTTAAGTCAGTAAGCTCTTTGGGTCTATTCTCAACAGTGCAGGAGAGCATTGCCTGCCGTAGTTGAACTATCCCTACGGTGTCCACTCCTAAAAGCGCTAGCTCCAGGGCATACGTCCTAGTATAGTCGTACCGGTTGCAGTACGGAGGGGAAGTAATGATAACGTCATAGCTGCTCGTCTTCATGGTTTGCAGCGTGTCCAAGCACGAACCGTGAATGAGTTTTGTTGTCCCTTTCACGGTTGTAGTTCTCGCCTCCGCCATATCAAACAATTCTTCTACACCTTGAGGGCGGAGGTCGTCCACTATCTCTTGAAGTTTGGCACAGATTGCATTGTCAAAGGGTAGGATGGCTCCTTTATCGAAGGGGCGTGCTCCTCGCTTGCGATTTGAACGATAATCCCAGCGGAGATACTGTCCGTCTTTGCGCGTATAGCTCACAGACTCAAGAACACAGAGAAGAGCGAAACGGAGCAAGGTCTGCAATCGGATAGATTCTTGTTCCAATGCAGCCATGTATCCACTGATGCTCTTGTACGTATCATCAGGGTACGCCCCTTGAGTAATCTTAAGTTCAAGTAGCGGAGTTCCTTCAACATTGTGCCACGGCTTCGTTCTCGCCCAGTGCTCCAGTGTTGAAATCTCAACTTCGCTCAGCCCTGACTCAACGATCTGACGGGCGGCTACAATCTGCTGGCCAATAGGTAGAAGTTCGACACCATCAGCATCGATTCCACGCTCTGAGGCAACGAACAGAGACGTCCCGCTTCCACTGAAGGGGTCGAGTAGGCGCGCTCGTGATGTGACTTTAAGTTCCTTGAGAAAGAACCGCACCAAGTCGGCAGCGAAGCCTTCCTTATACTTATACCAACGATAGATCGCCCGCCCCTTATTTGCTTGGAAGCTTACAAGAGTTCGGTTAAGGGTTGGTTGTGGGCGGAGCCAGTGCTTGTGTTGGTCGGCTAGTCTTCTATCGAGGTCTGCAATGTGCTCAAGAGACGTTGCAGTCTGAACTTCTACGTCAGTTTCGGTCTGAGGCATTCAACAAATGTGTTTTGGGTTTAAAGTAGGGCCAAAATGGATAACGAGGAAAGCTATGGCTCTTTATGGAGGCTTGGAACACAACGTCATGCTATTGCATCAGTCAGTGGGAGTTAGCAACTGATACCAGTCTCTCCAGTATAAATATCATCTCTTCTTTCTACGTTGTCAGCTAGGTTTCTCGCCTTTTCTCATTCCTAATCCCTACTCCGGTGCTGCGCTACCTCTGCAACATCCTGCTCTACCTCGCACTGGCGGTGGTGATCGGTGGCACGGTCTTCTTTGGTGCGATTGTTGCACCAACACTGTTCAGTGGAGGAGTGCTGTCGGGACGAACGGTGCCGGGAGCGCTGAACTCGATACTGATCGACAGGCTCTCGGTGATGCTTGTGGTGTGCAGCGCCGTGATTGCCGGGTGTGCGCTGTATACCGCTTCGCACTATCGCCGCTGGGTCAACTGGGTAGCGTTCGGTCTTGCGGTGGCGATGCTGGCTGGCTCGGCATGGACAAGCGCGCAGACGATCCCGAAGATGAATGCTCTGCGCGTGGCCATCGGCAACTTCGACGTGGTTCCCACCGAGAAGCAGAAGCTGCTGGAGGAGTTCCAGGAGCGCCACCAGCGGTCGTCGATGATTGTGCAGGGTATCGTGATTGCCGCGGTGCTGGTGCTCGTACTTCACACGATTACCATCGTCAGCGCAGCGCAGTGGCATCGAAAGATGGGCGGGGCGCTCGGAACCCTGCAGAAGGAGATCGTGACTGCTTCGGAGCAGCCAACCGTTCGCGAGCAGTTGATCGAGGCGGTGGAGCCGGTGCGGGAGATGATCGAGGAGCGGAGGCGCGAGCACCGGGAGGAGAAAGAGGAGGAGCGGCGCAACTCCGAGCATGAGGCTGATGCCAGGCCATCGGCATCGAAGCGTGACGGCGAAGAAACAGCGGCCTGAAATGCTTGCGTTGGGGGTGGTTCGGAAGTATTTTTGCCGCCCGCATTCCCAGGTGCGGGATGTTCTGGAAAGGTGCAGGAGTGGTTTAACTGGTACGCCTGGAAAGCGTATGTACGGTCAACGCCGTACCGAGGGTTCGAATCCCTCCCTTTCCGCAGTCTCAGGCGCGGCGTCGGTTCCCGGCGTCGCGCCTTTTCCTTTTTATCGCTCACCGTCCCATGGCTCCCATGCAGCTCTGCCTGTTCGAGGATCATCGTGCCGATGATCTGGCACCTCTTGCTGATACCCGTCCGGTGTGGGACCTTCTCCTCGGCTCCCTCACCCTGCGGCAGCGCATTCAGAGCGTGCTGCGTCTGCGTGCTACAGGGTTCTGTGCACGCGAACTCGTTGCCGGAGTTGCCGGGAGCAGCGTTGATGGTGTGTCGGGAGCGCCCGTGCTTCTTGTAAACGGAGCTGCAATCGCCACGCCTGCCCTGCGTGAGGCAATCGAGAGTGCCGAGGGGGAGAACTGGGTGATGGTAGAGGGGGAGCGCGTTGTTGCCGCACGGCTCGATGATGAGAGGAGCGGGCGTTTCTTCGTAGAGGGCAGAGGAGCGCTGGCACACGCTCGTTTCAGGGATCTGCCCACGCTCGATGCTCCGGTTGGAACGCTCGTGCGCTGGCTGTGGGACCTTCTGGACCGCAATGCGTGGGCTATTGAGGAGGATGCGGTGGGGATTGACGGGGCGCACGCTGGAATAGTCTCCGCCGGCGCTCACATGGTATGCCCGGAGCGGATCGGAATCGACGAGGGGGCCACGATTGCGCCGGGTGTGGTGCTCGATGCATCCGGCGGCCCGATCATTATCGACGCAGGAGTGACGGTGATGGCCTCCGCCGTGATTCAGGGGCCGTGCGCGATTGGGGCTGGAAGTACCATAAAAATTGGTGCGAAGATCTACGGCGGCACGGCCATTGGTCCACGCTGCAAGGTGGGGGGAGAGGTGGAGAACTCCACCCTGATCGGCTATGGGAACAAGCAGCACGATGGCTTTCTGGGCCACAGCTATCTGGGTGCGTGGACGAACCTCGGTGCCGACACCAACACCAGCGATTTGAAGAACAACTACGGACAGGTCCGCGTCGAGTTGAATGGGCAAACCGTTGGCACCGGACGGATGTTTCTCGGAACGCTTGCCGGAGACCACGTTCGGACGGGGATCAACACGATGCTCAACACGGGAACGGTGGCGGGCGTCTTCTCCAATATCTTTGGTGGTGGCTTCCCGCCAAAGGTGATTCCAGCCTTCGCCTGGGGTGGCAGCAGCGAGGAGCGCTACCGTTTGGATGACGCCCTTTCGGTTGCCCGTACAGTGATGGCGCGGCGCGACGTTGTGCTCGACCCCGAGACCGAGCGTCTCTATCGTGCACTCTACAATCGTCCTCCTGGCACGGCGTCGTAATTCGTTCGACGTTCCGTCCAGCACACTCTGCTTTACCCATGCACTCTTCTCGTCTTGTCCCTCTCGCTCTGCTTGCAGCGCTCGTCGTTGTCGGCTGTGGTGGATCGCGCATCACCGTTGACGGCTACAACGACGCGATGCTCTCGAACCGACAGGTGGTGATCGCGCTCCCTTCACCGGAATTGATTACCCTCGACAACTCTGACGCCTATGCGGGGGCGCGAGGCTCTGCCGGGGTGGTGGGGCGCGAACTGCTCGAAGGCGATCTTGCCCATGCACTTCCGGCAGCGCTTGGCCGCCGCTTCGACAGCAACGCCGTTACGATCTACTCGTTGCTGCCGGTCTCCGGCTCCTTCCCGATCCACCCCGTCAATGACTTCGACGGAAACGAGCCGAAGTTCTGGGACAAGATGAAGACGCTGGGCCGTGAAGGGCGGTTCGACTATCTGATCGTGATGAAGCGGATCGACGTTACTGCCGCTCCATCGTCGAGTGGACGTGGACGCGAGGGAGCCTCCGCCGAGTTCGTGTTGTTTGACCTGAACCGTGGCAGGACGATGACCTCGGGAAGTGTTTCGGTATCGCAGGGGGAGATCGAGACGCCGGAGACCCTGTACACCAGGCTGGCCGATGCGATGGCCCGGAAGCTGCCGTTCCACGTCCACGACTAGGGCCTGTTGCCATACAACCCTCGATGGGGAAAGCAACCGCAGGCTCTCATTCCGAGCGAAGCGAGGAGTTTCGCCCGGAGAACCAGAGACTCCATGGAGTCGCACCAGAAGCTGGCCTTCTGATTGTCGACACGCCCTAGGCTGTGGCCGTACAGTGAACACCAGAGAAGGGACACACATTTGTGTGTCCCTTCTCTTCTGATACCAGACCAGTGACTCCCGGAGCCTTCGGCAGTCAATCGAAGGTACTTAATATACTTGAGTCACCAAGGTAGGAAAGAGAAGAGGAGACAGGCGTGCGCGACCTATCTCCTCTCTTTGTGTTGAGACTAGAGCCTGTTATGAACTTATCGAAGGAGCTATGCAGGATTCTCGCTCAGAATCGAGGATGAATGTCTGTCGCCACGGAGTCTCTCTGGTTGGCGCACCGAGCAGGCTCGATATCTGTCAGTGTGCAGCGATCATCCTCTTCGCAGATCCACATAGTGCATAACAGGCTCTAGTTGATTAGGCTTTCACTTATGGGAAGCCTGACCCAGCGTCTGAGCAGCGTTGTGCTTCACCTTCTTTGTGCTGGCGTTCGATGCTAGCTTCTTGCCAGCGTTTGAAAGCTGACGCTTTGTAGGGCGTACTCCTACGTCCACCTCTTGATGATCCTCGTGGCACTGGAGTAATCTCCTATGGGTTTGTGGTGAGGGTGGGTGATTAGACTCTTGCCTTGGCAATCGCTTCCTTTGCGGCCTTAAGCTGTTTTTGAACAGCACAAGGGTTTGCATTGATTGCCATATTCGTGACCTGCTGGCCAGTCTTCAACATCTTTTGAACTTCAGGGGTGAGGCTATCTACTCGCCGCAGCTTGGTTTCAGCGTCCTTGTAAAGCCGGTGGGACTCATTCTTGACTTCTTGCTTATCACATATTGTGGTGATCTCCTTTGATTGAATGGTGTGGAGAGGTGTGGTTGACCTTCCTTCAACACTTATCAAAGCCAGACGTTACTTCTGTTGACAAGTCAGGATTAATTCACTATCTTTCTGTATAGTTAGGTCAATAGAATGGCCTCTGTTTTTGAGGTTCTAGTCTTTTATTCCATCCTGTCCATAGGGTCATTGTCCTGCTCCATTCCACCTTTCCCTCACAACAACTCATTGTCTGTGTTTTGGCGTACAGTGGTGCATCAAGCAAAGAGATTACTATCCGCTGTGTCTTGTGATAGTTGAAAGTCCGTAACTCAAAGATCACACCCCACAATTGCACAGTTCCCATAAATTTTACAAATTCCTCTATCAGTTGATGCTAGATGGTGTCTAGTTCGATAGCTATAATGATCTATTGACTTTTGCTGCATGGCTCTTTCTATAAATTCGCTCTTACTTCCACCCGATTATACATCTTCCTTTAAATTGAGCTTGTATCCATGAAATGCATCATGGCATTTTAATTATTTCTTTTCATGATATGCATAAAATACGAAACCCACCAGTGATTCTGTGAAGAGTAACTTAATTGTCGTCAAATAACATCATTACAACACAGTAACAACAATGAAAAAATTACGTTTTTGGCCTTTACTGCGATTATGATTTTAACAAGTTCTTTCAGAGCCTTCAGTCAATCGACAACAATATTTGCTAAGGAGATAAGCGGTGTTTTTACACCACAGCTTACAGATTCAACCTTGAAAGTCGCATTTTGCATAGAATACAACAACGGGACAGTGTTCGATAGTATACGATATTTTCCTGTCAGAGATACTATGTATGTAATGGGTATAGGACATCAAGGAACAGACACTACGGTTCGATTGGCTATCCCAATTATTCCTGATGGTGGAGGAAATTATCGCATGGCAATTGGCCCTTATCGCCACGAATGCAAAGGTGCTTTTTGTAGTCATTGCCATCCAAATATTGTTCAGATATTTGGCAATGATGTTTTCCTTGGATGTCAGTGCTTAGATGCTGCTCCCGGAAATAAATGCAGTCATACAGTAACATGGGAAAGCAGTTCGGCTACTGCCGGTATTGGAAATATACAATAACTGCGAGGCATTCTAATTGAATACTTTGGGGCATGCAATTGTGGATTTACATGCCCCAATTTTATAAACATTTAACTGCACTCCAGAAATGAAATTTCGAAGGGGGTATATGCAACTCAGTCGGTGGACTATATGCTCTTTATGGATCGCTGTGTGTATGTCCTGTGGTCGTGATCAACCTGATAATTTAAATCCTAGACAAGAACTGCAAATTGCACGAGATGTATGGATGTCAATATCACCTTACAACTATTGTGCTAGAATGACTGTTCAGAGTATGGGCGATTCAGTTCCCAGTGTTCATGAGTTAGTAGTACAAGTAAAGAAAAAGGAGACATCAGGAAAGATTACGGAATTCTACAGTGTGGGAAATGGGCTTGAGACCAACTACGCATATCCTGCCCTATATGTCAAGAGAGGGGATTCAGTAGTTATGAATGAAGCTACCAATGGTCCTGTTGAGCTTGCCGAAAGTGGAATGAGTTATGTAATACGAATGGGGCTTGAGGATATAGAAAGAATATCAGATGCTTTAGCTAGAAGCGTTGATATTCGGTTCGTGAGTGACAATACAATCTCTAGCAACTATGAAATAATACACGCTAAATTTCCGACTTTCCCACCGCTTGAAGAATCAACAGTAGAGTGGGTAATAGACAAGAATACACATTTACTGATGCGTTGTCGAGAGAAAGTCACAATCAATGGTGAATCCCGTGTCATTGATGTCATCCTGACTTATATTGATGATGATTCTCTCCGATCCCAGATTGATCGTCAGAAAATTGCAAATAAGATCATCACTGCATCTACACTTGCCAGCACTTCATCAATTGACAGTGTGCAAATTGGTCGGATTGCTCCAACATGGAGACTTTTAACTCAGAATGCGCAAACTATTGCCTCACAGAACTATAAAGGGCAATATGTCCTCCTTGACTTTTGGTATATGTCATGCCCTCCTTGCATTTCTCTGTTTCCCGAGTTAGTACAGATTGACCGTGATCTCAATTTGCGTATGGTAAAAATCATTGGAGTTAACTGTATTGATAAAGACTTGGATCGTGCAACTGCCTTTGCTAAGAGATTAAAAGCGGATCATACTATCGTAGGGCCTGGTGATTCTGTCGCCTCTCTTTTCCATGTCACATCGTATCCAACGATCTTTCTGATTGATCCTCAAGGTCGTGTTGTTCTTCGTGAGGATGGCTATGAACCTGGTCTCTATGCTCGCGTCAGGAACATTGTACTGAAAGACAGATAGGGATGCTTCTATCATGAAAAGGGGAATGAATACCAGTTCCCTTTGTCGTCTTACTCTCAAATCTGACCCAAACTGATCTGTTCCTCTCTTGGTGACTCAAGTGTATAAGTACCCAATCAAAGGTGGCGTGTGCGATCATCGCATTCGCTGTGTCAGCGAGCGGAAGCGCAAGGTGTGAAGCGTTGCGGCAACGGCAAGCCCGATGGTCAGTCCCCACCACAGGCCATGGCCTCCCATATCCAGTCTGAAGGCCAGCAGCCAGCCGAGCGGCAGCCCCACTACCCAGTAGGCAACGAGGTTGACGATCATTGGGCGCACCGTGTCCTTGAGTCCACGAAGAGCACCCTGCGCCGCGACCTGCATGCCGTCGGCGAGCTGGAATGCTCCGGCAATCATCAGAAGTCCTACGGCATAGTGGAACAACTCCGGCTTGTTGTCAACGTAGAGATCGATGATCGGTTCGGGCAGGAGGATGAAGATTCCGGCAGTGCATAGCGTGACGCAGACCGCCATGCCAACCCCGACCCATCCACCGAGTGTTGCGGCTCTGGGGTCGCCGCGGCCGATTGCCTGCCCGACGCGCGTGGTGGTGGCGGTGGAGATGCCGAGCGAGATCATGAAGGTGACAGCCGCCACGTTGATCGCCACCTGATGCGCTGCCTGTTGCAGTTTGCCGATCTGTCCCATCAGAAGGGACGTAAGGGCGAATACCCCCTGCTCCATCGAATTCCCTGCCCCGATTGGTACGCCCAGCCTGACGAGCCTGATGATCCGTGCCGGTTCAATCGGCCACATCCCGGCCCATACGCCGTAGCTGCGCAGTTCCCTGTCAACGCGAATCACGAGGACCATCAGCGTGCACATCAGCACCTGTGCAATCGCGGTTGCGTAGCCTGCCCCTTCCACGCCCATTGCCTCTATGCCGAACGCGCCGTAGACGAGCGTGTACACAGTCCCTACGTTCACTGCCGAGGCCACCAGCGCAATGACCATGGAGACGCGCGTGCGGCCAAGTCCGGTGGTATAGGAGCGGAGAACAGCGTAGAGGAGATTGGGGAGCATTCCCAAGCTCAGCGCGTGCGTGTACCGCTCCGCCAGCGGAATAACATCTGCTGGCTGTTCGAGCAGATGAAGAATTGGGCCGATGTAGAACATCACGCCGGTTCCAACGGCGCAGAGCAGCAGCGCAATCCAGAATGCCTGCCCCGTTGAGCGCTGAATGTCGTGGGCGTCGCCACGCCCGTAGGCCTGCGCGACCGTTGGCGTCACCGCAGTGATAACGCCGTAGGCGAAGACGACAAAGAAGAAGTAGACGGCGGTGGACATTCCCACGGCGCTCAGTGCCTGCTCGCCCAGCTTGCCCACCATGAGCGTGTCAACAACGCCCATACTCATCGTTCCCACCTGGTCTATCACGACCGGCAGTGCCAGCACCGTGAGCGAGCGCGCTTCGCTCACGATTCTTTCCCATCGCCCAGGTGTCATCCTCATCGCTCCTCCTCTGTTGGTCAGAGTGAGAGGTTGACGTCTTTCACCGTCCAGCGTGGGCGGACACGGACGCCACCGCGCCACACCGTGTACGGCTCGGCAAATCGCCACGGCAGGAGCGAGCCTGCGTCGTGCAGCGCATCGCGGTCCGTGTCGCGCCACGCCTCCACGTCGTATTCGCCTTCTGGAAGCCCGCGCATCTCCCAGCGCCCCACACCCGACAGTATTCTTTTGTAGACTGCCCCGGTCGTGCGGTCCCGGAGGGCAATCACGTGCTGCGCATCAGGCGCAAGACTGTCACGGAGATTGCCCTCCAGTGCGCCGAGCTGCCGCGGTGGTCGCATCGCCAGGGGAACCCGCACAATGGAGTCGGACGAGCGGCCCTCCATGAAGTGTCGAAGGTTGATGAGCAGTGCTCCTCGTGTTGCACCGAACAGCGTATCGACCGGACGAAGGATGAATCGCGCCGGGCCGATTTGCTGAACGCGAACAACCGTGCGGGCTGTACTGTCTCGCTGGAGAGTGATGGCGTTGGGGGCACCGTCGTAGGCAGCCCACAGCTCGGCTCCGAGGAGAATCGAGTCACCGAGAGTGTAGGGGCGTGTGCTGTCGGCGCTGAGCGCGATGAATCGCTGCTGTGGAGCGGGCGCGTCTGCTGCCGTAACGGTAAAGCTGGAACTCGCCGAGGAGTCGGGCATGGAATTGCCCGCGGTATCGCGTATCCCCGTGGCTCGTACCGTGCCCTGCGTGTCGGGTGGAAGGGGGGTATGCCGCAGACGCAGAGTGAGGGGAGAGGAGGCTGCAATCCAGACGCTGGCAGGGCGGATGCTCTGCCCTCCACTCTCGATGGTGAACGTTGCCGGGCTAATCGACGCCGTGTCTGGAGGCTCGCTCAACCGCACCTGTGTCATAGTGGGAGAGAGAGAGAGGGCGCTGTAGATCGAGGGAGGAGTGATGTCGTTCGGCGCAGGACGAATGCGAAGGCGCACACCACTCACCGGGGAGGTCTGCGATGCAATCGCCACGTCCGACACGGCGGTGCCGTAGGCGTCGTTTCCGGGAGTGTAGATCCTGTCGGCATCAGTGTCCTCCCATACCGCCAGTCTGAACGTGCCCGTTGGAAGCCCTTCGAGTGTAAATCGTCCATCGTCGCCAACCGGAGCAATGAAGTCGGGAGGAAGGCTGTCCGGGCGCAGTGCGCTGCTCCAGCGCGAACTATCGGTGCCGGGGACCGGCCACGCCACAACGAATGCCGGGTTGCGCGCCTTGCCGTACACCTCTCCACTTATCCGTCCACTGTCAATTGTTGATCCGGTGCTGAAGCGAATCGTCGCCGGGCGAGCCAGACGGTTCCCTGCAGCATCAGTAATCTGGGAGCCGATGGAGAGGGTGTAGGTGCGGTCGCGTGGGAGCGGTTCGCGAAACTCGATCTCCACCTCATCGCCATCCCACGTGATGGTTAGCGTGCGCGGCGGTGGCGGAGTGATGACGATGAACTTCGAGAGATCACCCTGTTGAATTTCTTCGTCGAATTCGATGGTGACGGTTCTTCCAATAAAGTTCAGAGTGCCGCTGGCAGGGGTTGTCCCTACCACGCCGGGTGCGGTCGTGTCGGGAGGTCCGCCGGGAGGAGGAATGCTCTGCCCTACCGCGCATCCGCCGAGCGTTGCAGCAGTGAGAAGAAGAGGAAGAAGCAGGAAGAGAGGTGCCCGCATAGGGGGGCAAAGATAGGACTGGGTGAACGTGGTGGCACGGCTGTTCAGGATGTAGTGACACCCCTTTGCAGATAGTGGACGAAGGTTGCGCGGCTGGCGGTAGAGTTCTACCGTGGTAGTGCTCTGATCTGGCACGAAACCAGTTGCCCCCATCTCAAAGCATTTGTGGAAAGAGGTTTGTGGCGCGAGTGTGGCACTACCCACTCTCCAAAACTCGAACTGCCCCACTCTCAGGACTTGTGTTCTGCGCTGTACCGGCTCTTCTGGAGAGCCGGTGGGTGCGGTGATGTGATCATGCGACAGCATGGGAGGCGTCCGGCTCACACGGCCGGAGGGTGTGCTGGAAACATTATGATGGTGTGCGTGAATCTTTTTTGACGGATGCTGTGTCTTTATCTCTGCCAGACGGCATTGACTGTTGTTTTCACCGCGTACGTCGCTTTTGCTACGTATGTCCCTTTCCCTCTATGGGTTGCGTTTGCTGCAATTGTCGTTTTCACGACATCTGTAGTATGGCTTTCGTGTGCCAATTCCCGCCAGTGCCTCTCTCGCTGGGGTAACACAGCACCTGCATCATAGATGTTCTAACCTCAGGCTGTTTTTCCATTTTATCCGTGAGTCGTTATGCGCACTCTGCGTCACCTTGCACTCTCGCTCCTGGCTCTGCTGCTGCTCGGCGCACCCGCCAGCGCGCAGGAGGAACTCTCCAACAAGTCCGTCCCGAACTTCCCCGTCCCCTTTGGGCCAACCAATGCCGGACGTGACTTCTGGATGGCCTTCCCCGCAAACTGGGACCTTCCATCGTCCCAGTACTACTATATCCGTCTCTATATCTCCTCGGGAGTGCAGACGACGGTGC
>Ga0206107_1000111_pt1 | contig 71291 bp, 55 predicted proteins | sample 2B0metagenome_FD_148652 | JGI IMG/M metagenome (GOLD analysis project Ga0206107, IMG submission 148652) | Enriched microbial communities from leaf-cutter ant dump, University of Wisconsin, Madison, United States - 2B0 | ecosystem: Environmental > Terrestrial > Nest > Insects nest > Nest dump...
GGAATGCGCTGACGGTAGCCAACGGGACGATAGCGATGTCGTATCAGCATCCGTACGCGTCGAACACGGTGGTGGATGACGGGGTGTTGGTGGTGACGACGGCGGGGAACGTGACGGTTCCGACGGGACCGCCGCTGGTGGACGGAGCGACGGTGTGGGTGGTGAACAACGCGGGTGCGGTGATCACGGTGACCAACACCACCGCTGGCGCCTTTAACATCAATGCCGGAATGGGGCAGCAGTTCCTGTTCGTGAGCACGGTGAGCGGTGCCAACTGGATTCCGATACAGTAGTCAACGACTGTACGCTCGTAAGTCGGCGGGCGCTGGAGAGCAATCTCCAGCGCCCGCTTCTCGTTAGGGGTTGTTGCATGAATCGTCCGTTTCGGGTGTTCTCTTCGCAACTGCTCCCCGGCTCGAATACACACTCCCTCCTCCCGTTCGGACTCCGCAACGCTGTTGCTCGACCGTGCTGCGTTGCCGTTCGATCTGCACGGCATCCATCCACAACTCCACAATGACGCAGTTGAGCGGCGGTGCCTTTCTGACAGGTACCTGCCTGCGTTGGGGAGCAGTCGGGTGTTGATCGGCGTTGTTGGAGCGTTGCCGCTCGCAGCCCGTCTGGTTCAGCTCTACGCATCATGGCGGATCGAGCGCGGAGCCGACTGGTATCGGCTCAACTTCGTTGGACCGGGTGGAACGCACGTAAGCCACATGATCCGGGTGCTTGGTCGGCTGGGCGGCATGGGTGTGTCTCCTGTTGCAGGACTCATTTTCTCGATCAGGTCCACCCGCGCGTTGTCCATATGGCCGACGTGGTGACGCGTGAGGAACGGGAAGGAAGGCGCGAGCGCCCCAGGATACGGCGTGGTCTGCGGCGAGCAGCGCGCACCGTATCCTGGGGCATCACACCGTGACCGACTAAATTTTCTGCAGGTGAGGTCGGATCTGTACCTCCACGACATCGCACCGTTCCGGTTGCGCCAGGCAGTAGTGGACGCATGCGGCAATTTCCTCTGCTTTCAGCATCTCCTGCTGCTCCTGCTTGCGCCGCTGTTCCTCAGGGCTGGCGTCCTGCATGTCGGTGCCAACCGCTCCCGGCTCAATCAGTGTCATCTTTATCCCTTTGCCGTTCAGCTCCTTCCGCGCTGCGGTGCAGAATCCCTGAACTCCGCTTTTCGTTGCGACATAGACCGAGCTTCCCCCGTTGCGCGTTTCGGCGCTCATCGAACCGATCACGATGATATGCCCACTCGCCCTCGGTTCCATCCGCTTCGCCCCTTCCTGAACGCACGCCATGACGCCGATCAGGTTTGTGCGGACGACGTGTTCCCACTCGTCGTACTCCATCTCCATAATCCCCTCGGCACCCAGCGCGGCGTTTGCGACGAGAACGTCGATCCCTCCGATGGCGTTTTCCGCAACGTCAAACAGGCGCCGCACGTCGTCGATCACCGCCATGTCCGCCAGGGTGCCGTGCACGTCTGCGCCACCAGCGGCACGGATGTCGCGCATCGCTTCGTCGAGTTCCTTCTGGTGTCGTCCACAGATCACGATGCGCGCACCGTGAGCAGCGAGGTGGAGCGCCGTGGTGCGCCCAATCCCGGTGGTGCCGCCGGTCACCACAATACTTCTGTCGCGAACCCCAACGACTTCGTTCGCAATGGCTGACGGGTAGATGTGCTCTGCCATGATGTTTGCTCCCGATGCTGTGTGTTGAAGGCAACTGTCCCCTCTACCGCTGCCACGGTACTTCCGTACGCTCCGCTACGTCTCCTTCCTCCTGACCACCTCGCCACCACGTTCCAGCCGGTAGAGTGACTTTCTCCCGATGGCTCAAATTCCCTCGCGGAAGGCGAGAAACTGCGGGCTTGTGCTCCCGTGCTGGCGTTTCGTTCTCTCGCTGTTTGTCGTGGTTCTATCCATCGTTGCTGGCGAGCGTCCGGCACCGACCGCTCGGATCGTGCACGGCGTGGTCGGTTCGGGGGTAGTAACGTTGCTGCTCTGCGGATCATTCCCCTGTGCCGGCAGACAGGACAAGGGCACTGGAATGAACCCAGTGCCCTTGTCCTGTCTGCCGTGCCCGGCTCAATTCCTGCGTCGCCGCGTAACCGGAGGGCCGAGTACCTCGGCGAGGACGATGGCGCGGACAAGCTCCTCTCGATGCATCTCTGCAGTCACGAGTGGATGCGTCTCGGTGCTGACAGGTTCGGCGGCCACGGGGTGTGTTGCGTGTAACCCGTGCACCTCCTGGAAGCCAAAGAATGTCCCGGTATGGTACTTCACTGCTTCCGGCTCCTCAACCGCGCTGTGGTAGGTGAAGCCGCGATGGACCGGTACGGGCGGGGCCGCCATATCCATCCGCTCCAGTTGCGCCTCGTTGTCGTAGACGCTGGTATCCGCAGCATACGCGTCGTGCTGTGGTGCAGTGCTCTCCGTTGGAGCGCGTTCCTCACCGAACACCGATGTGCTGGCCAGGGTAAGGCTGCGTGTGGCAGGTGGGGATGGGGGGATCGATGCGCTCTCAACCGTAGCGTAGGCGTTGCGCAGAGTGGCCATGAGGTCGGAGCTTTCGGCGGCGGTGTGTGCCGTTTGAATGCGCTGTTCGGTTCTGCGCGCTGCCTTTCCTCGCTGCTCCTTGCGAGCCTCGCTGACCTTCTGCTGTGCAGCGTTCGTCTTGTTCCTTCTGCTGAGTCGTGCAAGCAGAAAGAGGAGGATTCCCGCGATGGCGAACGGCTCTGGATATTCCCGGAGCAGGTAAAGGAAGTCTTCCATCGGTGTCGGTCAAACGTGAGTCGATTCCCGCGCGCAATCTACCCCTTTATCCAGACGTCGAAGATCAGGGTCATGAGGATCATCAAGGCTCCTGCGCCGAAGACGAACCAGCCAACCAGCCTGAACCAGCGCAGGAATCCGCGGTGACTCGGTTGAAACGTTCCGCGCGTGATGCCGCGCTCGAGGATTCTGGGGACGCCGCGCAGAAAGAAGGAGCCGATCATGATGAAGAATGCTCCCTGGATGATGCTGTCTGCGGTGCTGAGCATACGGAAAGAAGGGGTCGGGAAGTCGAGGAATGTGGGGGACGATCTGGAGTCTGGGAAACGCGCCGTGCCGGGATTGGACAGTACGAAAAAAAGCGTTGAGGAGGTGCGCAGGCTCACAAACCACAGCCAGCCTCTGGCAGCGCATTCTTCGGCTCGTACTCTCTTTGCTTCACCCGTTCTGATTCGCTGCTACACCTGTACCCCACGGCGTTCCCACCATCGCACAATTTTTGGATGCAGCGCGTAGACGATGAGCGCCAGCGCCAGCCCCGCCATGAGGTCAACGGCGTAGTGGTAGCGCAGGTAGATGGTGCTGAGCATGATGCTGACCCCGCCAACAGTGATAAGCCAGCGCCAGCGGGAACGGTAGCGCCACGCCATCAGGATGCCCAGCACCGACATCATCGTGTGGCCGCTCGGCATGCAGTCGCGGTTGACGACGTCGTAGGGGTTCACCATGTCGGGGGTGATGTTGTTCCCTGCGTTGATGAACTCGCGGAACGGTCCCGTTACCAGCAGACCCGGCAGCTCGCGGTCAATCGACGTGAAGTCGTGCACCTCGAACCGGGGACCGATTGCCGGCATGGCAAAGTAGAGGAGGTAGCTCAGATAGAAGCCGAAGAGAATCGTCATCGAGTAGATGCGGAACTCGCGCATCCCTCCAGAGCGGTACCACGCAATCGCCGGAACGATCAGCATGAGTTGGAAGACGTTGTACCATATCTGGAAATACTCGGTGAGCGCGGGCGTTGCGAAGCGGAAGACCCACACCGTGGGGTTCACGCCGAAGATCGCCCGGTCCCACGCGGCAAGTACGGTGTCGTAGTTGTAGGGGTGGACCAGCGGGATGTAGTTGTGCACCTGCGAGTAGAGCATGTAGCCCACCGGCAGGATCAGGAAGTTGCGGACGATGTGGGCAACGCGCGTTCCGCTCTGGTCGTACCACATCGCCACGGCGATGATGCTGACCATGGTGGCGATGTTCGCCTGAAGAATTCCAAACGAGGACTTTACCTGTGTGATGAAGATGATGTCGAGCAGGGTGTACAGCAGCAGCATCCCGAGCGTCATCACGTCGGTGCTCCACAGGCTGTGCCACATCACGCCCCAGAAGCTCTCATGGCTCGGGCGCCCCTGTTCGACCCGGGTGCGCAGCCGCGTATACGCGGGCGAGGCGGATGAACTCCGGCGGTGCAAGCTCTTCGGCTCGCGCCCCTGGGGCGATGTCGGTTCGGGTGAAGAGGGTGTCACGCTCCGTGTCCGATAGCAATGGGGAGAGTGCGTTGCGCAACGTCTTGCGCCGCTGATTGAATGCCGTCCGCACAATCGTCCGATGTGCTTCTTCCAGCCCTGCAATTCCTTCAAGGTCACGCATTGCCAGGCGAACCACCGAGGAGGTCACCTTTGGTGGTGGACGGAAACTGCGCGAGCCAACGTCGAAGAGGCGCCGCGGAACCGCGTAGGTCTGCGCCATCACCGCAAGGATCCCGTACGCCTTCGTTCGGATGTGCGCCACGAGCCGGTCCGCAACCTCGCGCTGCATCATCAGCGTTGCTTCGGCAACGGCACTGCGATGCGCGAAAAGGTGGAAAAGAATCGGGCTGGTAATATAGTACGGGATATTCCCGACTACGCGCATTCGCTCAACGCCATGCCGCTGGGCAACGTCTGCCAGGTCGAGCGACAACACATCCCCCTCGATGACCTCAACCCGTTCCCCCCACCGTTCGCGGATCAGCGCGGCTGCGCGCGGGTCGATCTCCACCACGATGAGCCTGCATCCACTCTCCAGCAGCGGCTCGGTGAGCGCTCCCTCGCCCGGTCCGATTTCAACGATCACCTCGCCCGGCTGCGGAGCAATCTCCCGCACAATTTTTGCGGCGATATTCCTGTCAACCAGAAAGTTCTGGCCGAGCGACTTCTTTGGAGAGAGCACGGAAGATGATGGAGTGTGAATAGCTGGGGGAGTTGCCGGCCGGGAAACAGCAATGGGGCAGGAGAAGTGCGCAGCAGTTCTGCCGTGACGTTATCCGCCCTGCTTCTGCCGCATCAGGTTGTCGATTGCTCCCACCGCGTCGGCAACCGCAAGCGCATCCATGCAGGTGCTGTGCGGACGGATGCAGACGGTGAGGGGACAGGGACTGCACGGCAACTGCGCGCTGATCCCCAGTGCGTGTGGACCAACCGGGTGAAACCCGCTGATCGATCCCGGACCGAACAGTCCCAGTGTTGGTGTTCCCACGTGCGCCGCAAGGTGCATCGAGCCGCCGTCGCTGCCGAAGTAGAGCGCCGCGCGTTCGAGCAGCGCAACTGTAGGGCGCAGGCCGAGCATCCCTGTCAGGTCGATAGGCTCCAGGTCGGCAATCATCGTGCCGAGTGCGCGTGTCCGCTCCCGTTCGTTCTCCGGGCCGATCAGGACGATGCGCAGTCCGTAGCTCTCCCTCAGGTGGCGTGCTACGGCGGCGAACCGTTCAAGGCTCCACTCCTTCATCGCGAGCGAGGTGCCCGGCTGTATCGCGGCGAACAATGCCGGAACGCCCTGTGCGGAAAGCAGCGCCGCTGCGTCGCGGCGCTCGGACTCGGCAACGGTGTAGTCGAGCCGGCGGTCGTTGCTGTGCTCGATACCGTGCTCGCGGAGAAGTTGGAGTGTGCGGTCGATCTCGTGCGGTCGGGCAATCGTGTTGTTGCCCCTCCGGCGGAGCCAGTCAACGAGATGGCTCCGTCCGCGCCCGATGTAGCGCGCGGCAGAGCGCATGGCGGACATCATCGCTGGCGCGTCGTCGCGCAGGGCGACGATAAGGTCTGGCCGCCACCCCCCAAGCGCGTTGCGCAGGTCGGCCATGGTGTGTGTGGCAAACGGGGGGCGTGCGAAGCGTGGACTGTTGTAGCGGATCAGTCGGTCGATGTTGGGATTGCCGCGCAGCACAATCTCGTTCCACTCTCCTGCTACCACCACAAGCTCCGCGTTGGGAAATCGGTGGCGAATGGCCCGGATGGCCGGTGTGGAGAGGAGCATGTCGCCCAGATGATCGAACCTGTGTACGGCAATCCGCCGCACCGTTCCAAGTGGACGCCAGCGGTGCGTTGCCTCGACAAGCGCCGAGCGCACGTGGAAACTGTACTCGCCGTTCAACACGCGAGAAAGATACAACCGGCTTCGGGGTGCAGAGAGGCGGGGACGGGTGGTGTGTGGTGGCAATCCGTGAGCGTCTCCAGCGGCAGGGACGTCTCAAACAGGCTCACGCAGTGCAAGCTCCGAGGCGATGCGGCGGCGGAGTTCGTCGCGCACGCGGCGGAACGTCGCATGGCGGTTCTGCTCGCTTCCGCCGACGATTGCCGCGGGGTCGTCGATGCTCCAGCGAATCGTTTCGTCGCTGTCAGGGAGTGCCGGGTAGCCCTCATCGCCCTCTCCGCCGATGATGAGGAGGATGCCGAAGCGTTGCCCTGCGAACTCGTCGATGGATCGCGAGGAGGATGCGCTGATGTCGATGCCAATCTCCTGCATCACAGCCACTGCTTCAGGCTCGACGGCAGTGGAGGTTGTTCCTGCGCTCGCAATTTCGAACTCCTCATCCGCCAGCCGCTGCCACAGCCCTTCCGCCATCCTGCTGCGTGCGGCGTTCCCGGTGCAGAGTATCAGGAGATGGGTGCGCGTGAGCATAGTGTTGTCAGTACGATGAAGAACCAAACTATCTCCCTGCTGCTGGAGAACCAATGCTTCCAGGTGAGATCACCAAAAGGTAATCCGGCAGGTCACCGCTCCCATTCGCTTGGTTTTGGTGGGGGTCGGGAACGATCCGTGCCGTTGGATTGTAGTACACAGGAGAGAGGCATCACGTGACGCTGATGTTGCAGAGGGGGTGTTGCAGTCGGAACACTACAGCCAACAGAGGAGGTCCGCCATGTTGCGCTATGCCGTCATATTCGCCATCATCGCTCTTGTTGCAGGACTGTTCGGGTTCGGTATCATCGAATCCACTGCTGCAGGTATCGCCAAGATTCTGTTCTTCGTCTTCCTGGTCCTCTTTGTGATCTCGCTTATCACAGGACGCAGAACACCCGCAACCTGAGCGCACGGCACCCCAACGGAAGAGACGGAGGAACGATCAATACTGATTGTTCCTCCGTCTCTTCCGTTGAGTCGATGTTCCTATCGGCGAGGCGTTCCGAGCACCGGTTGCAGCCCTTCGTGCCGGATGACCGGACGAGTTCCCACTGGAGGGGACGAGTTCCCTTCCACCTTCACCACCACGATCGTCAGGTCGTCGTTCTGTTCCGCCTGGCCCCTGAACCGCTCCACCTGCGCGTAGATGCTGTCGCGCAGCGCCTGTGCTGTCGGCGCCGACTCCATTGCGATAAGGTCGAGCAGCCTTCCCTCGCCGAACTCCTCGCGGCGCTCGTTCATCGCCTCGCTCACGCCGTCGCTGTAAAGAATGAACGTCTCCCCCGGCTCATAGCGGACAGTATACTCCTGTAGAAGCTCTGCGAAGAGCGAACGGGCGCACAGGCCGAGGGCGACTCCCGCGGGCGTCAGCGTGTCAACGGTCGATCCACTGTGGCGGATGATTGGTGTGTGGCCAGCACGCGCGAATGTGACCGTGTGCCGCTCGGTGTCGAACAGCAGCATCGTTGCGGAGATGAAGCTCCCCCGTGTGATGATCTCGAACAGATGGTCGTTAAGGGTCACGAGCATCTCGCGCGGACTGCGGTGCATACTCCGCGCAACGTGCACCATGCCGTGGAACTCCGCCATGTAGAGAGAGGCGGCAAGCCCCTTTCCGCTCACATCGGCAATGATGACCAGGTAGCGCGTTTTGTCCAGCGGGATGACGTCGTAGTAGTCGCCGCCAACAGCGCGTGCGGGGAGCGATGCCGCACTGATGGCAATGCCCGGAATGCCCGGCATCTCTCCGGGCAGCAGACTCTCCTGAATGCGCCGGGCCGTTGCAAGTTCCTCCTGATAGCGCTGGCGTTCCAGTTCCCGCTCGTACATCCGTGCCACCTCGAGTGCGGCGGCGCCCTGTGCCGCAACGCTGGCGATAAACGGCGTCTGGCTGCCGCTCAGCGGCTCGCCGTTGTCGGGGCGGGAGAGGAGGATGATGCCGATCACCCGTCCTCCGGCATGGAGTCCGGCAGCGTAGGAAAAATTGTCGCGTAGCGGTTCGAGCCGTGGATCGTCGATCGCTTCAAGCGCCAGCAGCGCGTGGGTGCTGCTGAGAAGCGTCTGGAGGCGCCGCAGGACGTCCTCCTCCACGACGATCAGCGGAAACTCGCAGTCGCGCGCAATCATCCTCGGCGTTGCGGTGATCGGGTCCTCGGCCAGCACCGCGGTGCCGCGCAGGTTCAGCGAACGGCGGAGTGTGCCGGCAATCAGCGCAGCCACCTCGCGCGTTCCCGCCGTTTCGGTGATGCGCCCGGCGTAGTCGGCCAGTGCCGCCGAGTAGTTGCGACGCTGCGGGAAGAATCGGTTCTCGATCCACTCCTGCAGTCGGCGCTTCAGCGGTTCGAGGAGCATCACGAAGAGGACGAACGCCACCACAGCGACCGGACCTTCGATATCCTTGCTTGTGAGCGAGCTGAAGAGTCGGCCCGCCATCCACGCTGCTCCGAGGTAGAGCAGGGCAATCGCCGCCATCGATCCGGCATAGACAAGCGTGGTGCGGAGCACCGTGCGGAAGTCCATGACCTGGAACGTGAAGATCGCGTAGCCGAAGGAGATCGGCTGGGCGAGGATCAGCAGGATGGGGAACAGGAGTTGCGGGTAGAGCACCGTTACAACCCCTGCACCGCCGCCAGTGAGGTAGACAACGCCGATGTACATCAGCACCAGGCCGGCAAGAACGCTTCCAACGATGATGACCTGCACCGGGCGGCGGTCGCGCGTGTGCTGAACCTTGCGGTACCCCCGCCAGAGGAAGCCAATGCCCAGCCAGTAGTAGGTCCACGAGGCAGCCAGCAGTGTGAAGCCGACGATCTCCTCGATCGTTCTGTACAGTTCGGCCGATTCCGGGTCTATCGGACCCAGCGCTGTAAAGGCCAGCACCCGTGCGCCGAGTACCAGGGCAATGATGGCCGTGATGGAGAAGAGCGCGACCCGCCGTTTGCGCGTGTTGAAGATCCCCTGCCGCACCGGGAACATGGTGCAGAAGAGGAGCCACATGGGGTAGAAGACGCCAACGCCCAGCACCGTCCACAGCGAGGAGGCGATCAGCGCCGACAGCGGCGGCAGCACGCCGTAGAAGCCGTTCGGGATGAGCCACGCGTAGAGGACGGTTGCCCCGGTGATGAAAAAGACGCGCTGCACCGTGCCGAGCGGACGGGCCAGGGCCACCAGCAGTCCAACGATGAGCCAGAGGCAGGCGAAGAGCGGGGGGACGAAGCGGATAAAGGTGACCTGCTTGATGAGGCGGATGCGGAGGTCGAGCACCTTGCCGTTGCGTTCCACCACGTAGGGAATGTCGCGGTCGAGCGGCGCATTGTTCAGCAGGGTTTGAGCGTAGCTGCTGATCTCCTGCCGTGGCTTGACAAGGGCGTGGTTCTCCACGGCAATCCCGTTGATTGCCAGCACGATATCCCCGCGTTGTACCCCGGCACGATCCGCCGCGCCGCCCTCGACCATTGCCCCCACCACCAGCACGGTGTCGCCGCTGCGTACGGTGTGGTCCCACACGCACTCGTCGCTGTTGGCAACGTCATACCGGAGTGACTGGCTCACCGTCAGGACGAGGGCTGCAAGGGAGATGATGGTGATCACGCCGTAGAGCAGACGCCACCGTCCCTCGCGCCGCCGCTTGAGGTCGTTGGGAAGAAGTGCGGTGAGCGGGCTGGTCATAGGCTTGGGCGAAGAAGGACAACGGCGCGGGGCGGGGAGGTTGAACCGTTGCGGGCTATGCCCGCAGTTGACGTACGAGAGGGGGAAAAGTTCCGATTCCTCTTGCCATTTCGAGGGCGGGGTTGAAAAGGAATCAGGGCATCGGTGTCATGCCACGTTCGATCCACTCCTCGCGTGCCGGACCATACACGCCGGGCACACGCAGACCGGCCTGGCGCATCAGCACCGTCATCTGCCCACGGTGATGCACCTGATGATCGACGAGCGAGCGGAGGGCGCTCCCATACGTCCAGTTCTGCCCGTACATCCGCACCTCGCCGCGCAGCTTCTCATCGCCCCACGAGCCTACCTCGCGCATCACGTTCGTTGCCGCTGTTTCGTAGCCCGAGGCAATTTCCGATGCTTCTGTGGGAGTTGCGACGCCAAACTCCGGCCCTCCAATCGCTGCGCCCGCTTCCTTCATCATGCTGTTCAGCGCAACCACAATGTGCCAGGCAATATCTCCCAGCGAGCGCCCGTCCGCTGTCACCTTCTGGCCGAGTGATTCGGTGGTGAGGCGCTCGATCATGCGCATCGTGGATTCGGCTTCGTAGCCCCAGTCGTTCATGAAATCGTGGACGGTACGGTACATGGATATTCGTTTTTTGTGTAGGGAGTGGGAGAATTATTTGTTCCGGTAAAACTGTTTTTTCAACGGTCGAATTACGATTGAAAAATGGGGGCAGCGCGAATTATCTTTGCGCGCTCCATATTCAAACTATTCGCAGGAGAGCTATGGCAGAAAACGAAATGTTCAACGACTTCCTCTCGCGTCTTGCCGGGCAGGTTGCCCGCAATTTCGAGAGCGCATCGATCACCCCGCTGCGCTCGCTCGACGAGATGGGGGGGGCGGATATGAACAACGCTGTGTACGTCGTGTATGCGCCCAGCGGCGCGCCAATCACTGCCGGCGCAGTTCTTGAGGGCACCTCCGAGGAGGAACAGGGGGCTGTGCGCGAGCGCCTCGCCGCGCTCTCCAGTGCCGGGGTTGTGGATGGTTTCCGCTCGGTTTCCTTCCAATCGCCCGAATTGGCGCGCGCCGTGCTTCGGATCGTTGGGGGACTGTTCGGCGGCTCGATGATCGTTGCGCCCGATGTGCCCCGCCGCCGCCGCGCCCGGTCGAGTGTCGCTGCGGCTCCGGTCGATCCGAATGCCCCGAAGCGTCGGCCCGGACGCCCGCGCAAGACTCCCCCGCCAACCGATCTGCCGCCAACAGCGTAAATCTACGCCGAACGGGGCATTGTCGGGATTGATGGGATACGGTTCACGGTTCAAGGTGCTGGCGAGGCAATCTCCCGGCACCTTGAAGTGTATTCAGCACTCAGGGGCGAATGATAGCGTCCATGAAATATGCAGCGATCGTGCGCGAAGCTCGTGCAGAGGGTGCCGGGCAGAGCATCGAGTATGGCGTGTGGACTGCCGCCGAACCCGCTATCGACATTCCGCTCTGACCCGCTGAGTTTTACCGTGACGGTGGAGCAGGAAGAGGCGATTCTTATCGACTTCAGAAACTCTGAAAACTCTTCGTTCTGGCGTGCAATCGCCGGACGATTCATCCCCGCGAATTCTTCTGTTTCGTGGTTGAGGGACAACGGCGGGGCGCAGCGTACAGGAACGGAGAGGATCACGACGACCGTTTGACGGGATTGGTGGTGTGGTCTGCGGTGCTGAACGGAATAATCGCATTGTCCAGAACGTTCGTGTCGCGCTGCTCGCCCGTACTCCTAACTTTGGCGACCTCGTCCCTCATTCTCCATTCCGCCGTCCATGTCCCTGATCTCCCCTGAAAGTTTCCGCACCGCCCTGGCGCGTCGCGAGTTTCAACCCCTCTACCTGCTCTTCGGCGAGGAGGAGTTCCTTGTTGAGGAGGCGCTGGACGACTTGATCGGCGCTGCGGTGGACGCCAGCACCGCAAGCTTCAACTTCGACCAGATGCAGGGGAGCGAGACCACCCTGAATGAGATCGTTGAGCGCGCATCCGCGTACCCGATGATGGCCGAACGGCGCGTTGTGGTGGTGCGCGAGATCGACCGGACGTTTGCGCTGCGCGGTCGTCCAGCCGCTGGAAGTTCGTTTGCCCGCTACATGGCGAATCCCAGCCTCACCACCGTGCTTGTCATGACCGCCGCGGGAGTCGAGGTGCTGGGGAAGGGAAAGAGCACCACACCCAAGGCACCGTATGACCTCATCGTGCCGAACGCAACCGCCGTCCGCTACCCAAAGGTCTATGAGCGCGAACTGGGATCGTGGGTGACGGCTAGGCTTCGCGCGCGCGGACGGGAGATTGCCCCCGATGCGCTCGAACTCTTCATCAACTACACCGGCGAGAGTCTGCGTCTGCTGCACAACGAGATCGAGAAGCTCCTCACGTTCGTGGAGGCCCGGCCGAAGATCACGCGGGAGGATGTGCGGATGACGGTGGGGGCCGGACGCGCGCACACCATCTTCGAACTCCAGCGCGCAGTGGGTGCGCGGTCGGCGGAAATGGCGGTTGCCGCGTGCGAGGGGATGCTTCGTGCAGGGGAGTCGGAACAGTTGATTCTGACGATGCTGGTGCGCTACTTCACCATACTGTGGCGACTCTCCGAACTGCGGGTCCGCACGCACGACCGCAACGAGATGGCGCGTGCGGTGGGTATCTCCAGCTTCTTCCTTCCCGAGTATCTGGCCGCGCTCGACCGTTATGGTTCCGCCGATCTGCGCCTGGCGTTCGAGGCACTTCTGGCCGCCGACGTTGCGATAAAGACCGGGCGAGGAGAGCCGGGTATCGTGCTCCAGCTCGCATTGGTGGCAACGGTGCGGGGGGACGCAGCGATGGTGCCGGGGAGAGAGGAGGCGGGAGTGCGGTAGCGGGAGAAGGATGATCCTTCTCCCGCACGGGGAGTTGCGTCACCGCCGGACCGTTCCGGGGGGCCAGACTCCCTGATCGACCGCCGGGAAGCAGATCGTGCTCAAAACCCATCCTCCTTCTCGCGGAAGAGGACGTTGAACGTGGTCATCGAGCCGTAGCAGCGGGTGATGTAGCTCTGCATCTCCACCTTCTCCGCATCGCTCAGCCCTTCGTGCGCGTTGATCTTCTGTTCCAGCACACGAAGCTGGTTTCGCATCATCACGATCTTGTGGAAGAAGGTCTCCATCGCCACCTCCTTGCTCTGCAACGACGCATCGGCTGGACGGAGAACAAGTGTGCCGTTCCGCCATCGTGGACTGATGAGGCCTGCGCTCCGTTCGGGGCGTTCCAGTCCAAGATGGTCGGCCATTGCTTCGGCGGTGTCGCGCAGCAATTGCTGGAGCGGAACCAGCAGTCCGCTGAGTTCTGCGGTTGCCTCGGCGGGAGCAAGCGCGCTCCCTTCGGGGCTGACGGTGCGGCGGCCACCGTCGGCAAAGGCAACGTCTGCCGTCTGCTCCGTCAGCGCCACTACCGTTCCGGCTCCGTAGGCTGGATGACGCACCTCCATTCCGATATGCATATCGCGAATACGCATGACTTCTTCCGAGTTGAACGAGCGATGAACTGTGAAGAATCGAGCGCCGGAAGATAGAGCATCCAGCGGCACGCGCGCACGGGGCTATATTCGGGAGGTGGAGGTCGAGAGGTGGCGGTAGTGGCGGGGTTCGTCGACGTTCCACCCTTCTCGACTTTCCACTCTTTCCCATGCTCGATCCTGCTACCCTCACCCCCGACATCATCGAGCGCTACGAGCCGGTGATTGGTCTGGAGGTTCACGCCCAGCTCCTCACCCACTCGCGCGCCTTTGCCCGCGCCGGCACACTCTACGGCGCCGCGCCAAACACCGCCACCGATCCTGTCGTTCTCGGCCATCCCGGCACCCTGCCCACGGTGAACCGGCGGCTGGTGGAGTACGCGATGATGATGGGGCTTGCCACCAACTGCACGATTCGTCGCCGCTGCCGCTTCAGCCGGAAGAATTACTTCTACCCCGACCTCCCGAAGGGCTATCAGATCAGCCAGTTCGAGGACCCGCTGTGCTACGAGGGCTGGGTGGAGCTGGAGATCGACGGTGAGGTGCGGCGGATCGGGATCACCCGGATTCACATGGAGGAGGATGCGGGGAAGTCGATCCACGACCTCGACATGTCGAACACGCTGGTGGACCTGAATCGTGCCGGCACGCCGCTCATCGAGATCGTCAGCGAGCCGGACATTCGCTCTGCGCGCGAGGCACACCAGTATCTGCGCGCCATCTACGGCATCGTCACCTACCTCGGCATCTGCTCGGGAAACATGGAGGAGGGGGCGCTCCGCTGCGACGCGAACGTCTCGGTGCGGCCCCGTGGTGAGGAGCGCTTCGGCACGAAGACCGAGGTGAAGAACATGAACAGCTTCCGCGGCGTGGAGCGCGCCATCGAGTACGAAATTCTCCGGCAGATTGCCCTGATCGAGTCGGGCGGGCGCGTTGTGCAGGAGACGCGGCTGTGGGATGCCGGCCTGCGCCAGACCCGCACGATGCGCTCGAAGGAGGAGGCACACGACTACCGCTACTTTCCCGAACCGGACCTGCCACCGCTGGAGATCAGCGAGCGGGAGATCGAGGAGATACGTGCCGCGCTGCCGGAACTCCCCGCCGCGCGCCGCGCGCGATTCGTTGCGGAGTACGGCCTGCCCCCCTACGATGCCGGTGTGCTTGCGGACGACCGTTCCGTCGGCGACTACTACGAGGCGGTGTGTGCCGGACTTGCCGAGCGCACCGCCGAGCGCTTCAAGCTTGCAAGCAATCTGGTGATGACCGAGGTGTTGCGCGTGCTCACCGAAGCGGGAATCGAAATCGGCGGGTTCCAGATCGAACCGCGCCGTCTTGCCGGACTCGTCGATCTGTTTGGCTCGGGCGCGATCAGCAGCCGCAACGTGAAGGACATTTTTGCGGCAATGCTCGAAAGCCCCGCCGACGCCGGGGAGATCAGTCGCGAGCGCGGGTACGTGCAGATCAGCGACACGGGATTTATCGAGGAGGCAATTGCCGGGGTGCTGGCCGACAACGCCGGACAGCTCGAAGCCTACCGCAGCGGCAGGACCAACCTGTTCGGTTTCTTCGTCGGCGAAACGATGAAGCGCACACGCGGCAAGGCTAACCCCAAGCTGGTGAACGAACTCCTTCGCGCACGGCTGGAGGTTGGGTGAGGAGGGACGTGCGGGGGGGTGATGGACGACGGGCATCCACGCAGGAGGTGGAGGAAGCTGCCGCCAGCGTTCTCCCCGCAATCGTTGCGTCCGGTGGTCTCCGACCGCAGAGAGGGGAGGGCGCGTACGACCTAACCGGAACTCTTCGGGAGACGTTGATGGGGTGGTCTTGCATCCACTCTTACCGATTCAATCAATCCACACGATGGTTCGTCTCGCTCTGCTTCTTGCGCTCGTTCCCGTTGTTCTCGCCGCCCAGTCTCGACACAGAGGGGAGGCAGCTCCTCCGGCACCCCCTCCGCTTCTCTACTGTAATGAACGGTTCAGCTTTGGCATCAACGTGCCGGATGGGTTGACCGAGCAGCCGCCTCCTGCCAACGGCGACGGTGCAACGTGGCTCAGCGCCGACAGCAGCGTGGAGTTCAGAGCGTGGGGGGAGAACGATGTGATGTCGATGAAAGAGATGATGGAGCTTGCCGCCGAACGAATGGCGAAAACTGCGGTGAAGCGGAAGGGCCGCGACTGGTTCGTGGTGAGCGGCACGCTCCCCGACAAACGGATTCTCTACCGTCGAACCAGAATGCAGAACGATGTGTGGGTCAGTTTCGAGCTGATCTACCCCTCCTCGCAGCGCAAAACCTACGATCCGATGTGCGGGGAACTGGCCGAGTCGATGATCACCTGCCTTGCGGTTTCGGCCAGCGATGCCGAGGATTCTGATTCCCTGTACGGACCATAATTAATTCCCGCCCGATCAAACCTGAAGCCCACTTCGGCGACCGAGCCGCCACGGCTTCATCCCCGCCCGGCCGCCTCGTCTCCTCGAACCCGTGACGCCATGAATCTTTCAACGATCCCGTCTCCTCCCTTTCTTCTGCGGACGGCGCTCCCCCTGTTCCTCGTTTCGCTCATCCTTCTGGGCGGATGCGTGGAGGAGAGCAGCAGCGTTCTCACGTTCGATGTGGATCTCGAATCCGTCACCTTCAACAACCATCTCCACGCATCGGCGGTGCTCTACCAGGACGGCGCGGTGCTTGACACGATCCCGGCGCACCAGACGCGCACCTACCCCATTGGCAGGCACGGACCAATCCGGTACGCCTGGCGGTTGATTGCTCCCTACGACCGCTACGGTGCCAAGGTCGGGGTGGAACCATACGTCGATCTCGGAGTGCAGTACCGGCTGCGCGAAACCTACAACATCACAAACGACCTCCCCTCCGGCTCGCAGCCGAAGGGGGGAACGATCTTCACGCCGATCATCGTCAACACGACCTCGTTGTACGACGTGCAGTTGCTGGTGAACTATAACGAGGACGATCAGGTACGGACCAACTACGTGATCCGGCACGGCTCGCTGATCACTCCAGACAGCGCTCCCTACTTCTACTGGCACAGCACCTCGAACGTGAGACTGGAGTCCACCACGAACTCCTACTACTGGTACTTCAGTCGCGAGGACACAACGGCATCCGGCGACCCCGAACTCCGCCTCGACGAGTCGCTGAGTGAGTACCGTGGAACAGGCCGCACCAATCAGCTCGTATTCTAAAGGAGAAGCGCCGTGAATCTACGATTGTATACGCTCCTTGGGATGGTGGCTGTGCTGGCGATCCCTGCCGTGGCGCAGGATCGTCCACTGCGTCGTCCTCCCGTTGTGGAGAGTGCTTCCCCCATCGGCGTCTACCTCGGCGCAAAAGGGGGGATCGTTGCAAGCTCGCCGCGCCGGGTATTTCCCAGCATCATCATCGGCAGCTCGACAACGGGAAGTGGAGAGATTTCGAGCGCACAGTACGGCCAGGTCGGTACCGGCAACCGCTTCGGCGTGGAGTTGACCATCCCCTTCAGCGAGCGCGTTGCCCTCACGACCGAACTCGGCATGCTGACGTGGGTGACCAGGTTCGCCGCAAATCCCTCCACTGGTCGCCCCGCCAGCCGTTTCGACGTGCAGTCCTTCAACGTGACGGGAGGGATCATGGTGAATCTGCTGAACGACACCTCCGCCTACAGGGATGCGGGGTTGCGGACGGTGTACCTGGTTGGGGGGATCGACATTGGTGCAGGGCACATTGCGAACCGCTTCGAGTCCCTGGCGGTGGACAGTGCCACCAGCCTTGTCCATACCGCCGATGGCAGCTTCACCAGCAGCGATCCCTTCCGCAACCTCGTTGCGCTTCGGTTCGGTGCCGGCACACGGTATGCGCTCTCCACACACTTTGAACTCCAGGGAGAGGTTGCCTACGACTACGCGCTGAACTCCGTCTTCTCCCGCGACGTCATCCCCGACAATGACTTTGCCGTGGACAACTTCATGTTCCGCGTCGGACTGGGATACCGATTCTGAGAGTCCTCCGGGGGGCTGGGCGGCGATGAGGACGGCTGATTACCACGATGCCCCGACGCATCTATGCGTCGGGGCATCGTGTGCTTCCACTATCGCGGCACTTACTTCGGCTCCTCTCCCTTCGTATCGCCCTCCGGTGCTCTCTGGAAATCGAGCGCCGCGCTGTTCATACAGTAGCGGAGACCTGTCGGGTTTGGTCCGTCGTTGAAGACGTGGCCGAGATGTCCGCCGCAGCGTGAGCACACCACTTCATCGCGTTCCATGCCCATGCTGGTGTCGAGTTCAATCGACACGGCACCCTTGGCGATGGGAGCGTAGAAACTGGGCCAGCCGGTTCCGCTCTCAAATTTTGTGTCGCTGCTGTACAGTTCCAGCCCGCACCCTGCACAGCGGTAAATCCCGCTCTCGTGATTGTCCCAGTACTTGTTGGCAAAGGGGAGTTCCGTTCCCTTCTGCCGCAGAATACGGTACTGTTCCTCGGTAAGATTCTGGTTGTCGCACCTGTCGTTGGTCTTCATAATGCTATCCTTTCGAGATTGCCGTTGCTGATTCGTGTCGACCACCCTGACTGCGGCCGTCGTTCCCGTCGGGGTCTTGCTGTTCAGGTTCAGTGCTGCCTCTGCATCGCCCGCGCGCGAGCAGCCCGTGCCCGCAGCAAACGCGAGTGCAATGGTGCCAAGGGTCCACATGCGTCGTGGTGCAGGGAAACTGCGGGGAGTAGCCATGGAAGTTGTGGGAGACGTTGAAGATCATTCCAAACGCATCGGTGACGAACAAGATGACGGGGAAGTGGATGGCTGTAGAGGAGCCGTGGCTCCTTGCTAACTTATGAGCAGCGCGAACGGTTCCAGGCACTCGACCATGGGTGTTCACCGGATCTGTTGCAGGCAGCACATCTGCCCTGCCGGCAATGGACGGGGAGAGCGTTGCGCCGAACAATGCGGGGATAAAACCCCGATCTTCCTCCTTCCTGACCCTATCAACCCATCACATCTATGTATCGACGGCTTGCCACACCTTTCGCATTCCTCGGATTGCTCCTGTCCTCTGGCGTGCTGCACGCGCAGGGGATTGCAGAGAAGGAGAGTGTCATGTTCGATCTGTTCACGCCCGAGTTCATTCCCCAGCCTCCTGTCATCTCGATGGTCTCGCGCAATCCCCTCGGTTTTCCAGCGCCGAATGCGCCTGTCACCATCTCCTTCCGGGTATCGTCGGGGACCGATTCAATCGATGACCCAGGCGTGCGGGTGTGCTACAGGGTCAATGGCGGCGCGGCGGAGTGTGTGAACGCAACGCTCACGAGCATGACGAACGACTTCGGCGCAACCATCCCGGGCCAGAGTGCCGGGTCCCTCGTCACCTACTGGATCATCGTTCCCGATGTCAACGGGGGAATCGGGATCTCTCCCGCCGACACCGCGAAATCCAAACACTTCTACACGGTGCTGGGCGCTGCGCCCACCATTCAGGATGTACAGTTCACGCCAAACCTCCTGGGCGCCAGCGGGTATGTGGGCGCTACGGTGACGTTGACCGGCGTTGTTACCGCCGACACGAGCGACATTCCGGGCGATCCTGCAACGCCGGGCGGCGCCATGCCCTGGGTGGTGATGCAGAATGGGACGGGTGCCTGGAGCGCCATCACGCTGCTGGCGCGAAATACCAGCGGTGGTAGCATCCCCGGCGTTGCGGCATTGCGCCGCGGCGACTCGGTGAGGGTGACGGGGATCGTTGCGGAGCAGGAGGGGATGACCGTGCTGCGCAACGCCTCGGATGTGGTCAAGTTCGGCAGTGTGTCGCCTCCCCCTCCCTCGCTTCTGGCGACCAGTGCTATCGGACAGAAGCAGGAGGGTGAGACGGGGAACGCCGAACAGTGGGAGAGCGTGCTCATCGCCTACGACAACGTCGTTGTGGCGCAGCGGAATGCCGATGATCCCGCCATCAACGGTGAATCCTACCTGAGCACCGCCTCGACACTCCCCGACCAGAACACCTGGACGCGGGTCGAGACCGACAACAGTCGGACGGGATACACGCCACGGGAGCCACAGATTGGGCAGACTCAGTTGCAGGATGGCATGTACTTCGACACGATTGTCGGTATCCTTGCCTACACCTCCAATCGCTACAAGCTCATCCCCCGCACCGGTGCTGATTTCACGGAGAGCACGGTGGGAGTGGAGCGCGGGGATGCGGTGGCTGGATTGCAGGCCACGCTCGTTCCGAACGTGGTGAGCGACGTTGCCGTGCTCGAAGTACGGAGTGAGGTGCCGCAGATTCTGTCGGTGACGATCTTCGACGCAATGGGGCGCGAGGTGGCGGTGCCGGTGATTGATCGCCGTGTGGAGGCGGAGGTGATTCGCATCACCATCAACGCTGCTGCGCTGGCACCGGGGAGTTACCGTGCAGTGCTGCGCACGCACGACGGCAGGCGCAGCCTGCCGATGACCGTTACCTGGTAGGTTGCGGGAGATTCGGGGGGATGAGAATCTGCACCGCTGGTGCGGACGGCAGATTCTTCGCTCCTCGACTCGTTGAGACAGACTGTCGTGTCGAACGTGGTGGGAGCGTACTTCCTGCCGCACGGCCGTATCGCCCCTAATTCTCTGGCTCCATGATCAAGGCTGTCGTGTTCGATCTCGACAACACGCTCGTTGACTTTATGGCAATGAAGCGGCAGGCTGTGGATGCTGCGATTACGGCGATGATCGATGCGGGCATGACGATGGACTTCAGCGATGTGAAGGGCCATATCACCAGGATCTACAACGAGCACGGCATCGAGTACCAGATGGTGTTCGACCAACTCCTGCGCGACACAATCGGCAGGGTGGACTACAAGATGCTCTCGGCTGGCATCGTTGCCTACCGCCGCGCCCGCGAGGCGGCGTTGAAGCCCTATCCCCACGTGAGCGCAACGCTGATGGAGCTTGTAAAACGTGGGGTGCGGCTCGGCATCCTCTCCGACGCCCCCACCCGTGAGGCATGGCTGCGGCTCTGCTTCATCAACTTCCACCACTTTTTCGATGCCGTTGTCACCTTCGACGATACCGGCGTGCGCAAGCCGGCCGTGGAGCCATTCCACCTTGTCCTGGAAAAGCTCGGCGTCGAGCCTTCGGAAGCAATCATGGTGGGAGACTGGGCGGAGCGTGACATGGTGGGGGCTGCGGCCGTGGGGATGCGCACTGCCTTCGCGCAGTACGGCGACACCTTCGGCAACCAGACGGTGATGAGCGATTATGTGCTCGCCGACATCAAGCAGCTTCTCGCCATCATCGACAGTGAGCGCAGTACCGACGGGGAGGTTCCGTGATTCTCGGCATCGGCGTTGACATCATCGAGGTCCCCCGCATCGCCGCTGCATTGGAGCGATACGGCGAGCGATTCGAGCGTCGCGTGTTCTCGGAGGAGGAGATTGCGTACTGCCGCCGCACCCCTGTGCGCACCGCTGAGCGGTATGCTGCACGCTTCGCCGCAAAGGAGGCGTTCAGCAAGGCAATCGGTACCGGCATCTCGATGGGGACGCGCTGGCGCGACATTGTTGTGCTGCGTCTCCCAAGTGGCCAGCCAACACTCGTGCTTCGCGGAGGCATCGGCGAACGGTTTGCCAGCGTTCGCGCGCACGTTTCCCTCACCCACATCAATGCACTCGCCATCGCCTACGTCGTTCTGGAACGAGTGGAGTAGGGCGGTGCACCAGGAACCATGATGAAGCATCGTTTCTCCCTCTCTACGGTCCTTGCCCTGACGCTCCTCTGTGGCTGCGGCGGTGACGAGTCGCGCGGTAACGGGACGATGGGCACGGCGGCGAGCGAGGCGGAGCGTTCGGAGGTGAGCATGAAGCTCGACGACGCGTTCAGGAGCACGCAGGGGATGAGCGAGGTGAAGGTCGCGACGCTCCGTCACGACAATGGGGTTACCCTCTCCGGTCACGTCGTGTCGGTTGCCGACCGCGATCGCGCCGACTCGATCGTGCGGGCGATTGTGCCCGGCTGGAAGGTGGAGAACAGAATCCGAGTTGAGGAGTGAGAGGAGGCATTATGAGTGCCTATTCCAGTGAACCGAGCGATGGCTCGAACAGTTCTGCGATTCATGTAGATCGGGTTTGGACTGCGGAGAGAACTGGCCGGAGACTGCTGCGAGTGTTCGGTGCAGCGGCCATAGGGGGCGTATATGGCGCGATGCTCGGTCTCGCCAACGGCATTATAAGTGCACCACCAAACGATCCTCGCCGTATGGGTGAGGGCCGTGTTTCTAACGAGTGGTATCCGCTCGGCGTGCTCGCCATGATGCTGTTCGAGGGCCTCGTTGCGTTTCTTGTCGGTGCTGGGTTGTCATTGCGTTTCCAGGCTCGGGTGAGCCGCCGCCTGGCGTTTCGACGCGCGTTGTTGGGGGCGTTGGCTGGCCTCGGCGCCGGATGCGTGTTGATGCGGGTGATCTACGGAGAGTTGATCAAGGCGGGGTTGATCGTCAATCTTATCCTACAGGCCAGCGCCGTTGTTGTAGTCCTCGTCGTATCGTGGCAGTCGATTGGAGCCGCCGCGTTTACTCGTGAAGATGCCAGTACTAGCAGGAGAGTGGGTGCCTGAATCAGCTCTACAGCCTCTGAGCTGCATCATCCGTCTTCAGTCTCTGATTCCTCCTTCATCCTTCCTCTTCTTCTCATGTCTGCTCCGCGTTATCCGCTCTGGCTCGCAAACAAGCCGGAGGAGCCGAACTTCGATCTCAAGGTGCTCGACAAGTACACGGGCGATGGTGTTGCGGAGGTGCCGCTCGCCGACGCAGCCACCATCGATAGGGCGATTGCGGCTGCGGTGGAGGCGCGTGAGCCGATGGCGGCAATGCCCCCGTACCAGCGGCGGGATGTGCTCGAGCATTGCGTGGTCCGCTTTACCGAACGCCAGGAGGAGCTTGCCACAGCGCTCTGTGCCGAGGCGGGAAAACCGATCCGCGATGCGCGCGGCGAAGTGACCCGGCTGATCGACACGTTTCGGGTGGCGGCGGGGGAGGCAACGCGCATCACCGGCGAGGTGTTGCCGATGGAGATCAGTGAGCGGGCGCGCGGCTACCGCGGAATGTGGAAGCGTGTACCGGTCGGCCCCTGTTCCTTCATCAGCCCCTTCAACTTCCCGCTCAACCTCGTTGCGCACAAGGTGGCCCCGGCCATTGCCGCCGGCTGTCCCTTCGTGTTGAAGCCTGCAAGCCTGACACCCATCGGCGCGCTGATGATCGGCGAGGTGCTGGCAGAGGCCGATCTGCCACCGGGGGCATTCTCGATCCTTCCCTGCACGCGCGAGGGCGCTGCCGCCTTCACCGAGGATGAACGGTTCGCGCTGCTGAGCTTCACCGGCTCACCCGATGTCGGCTGGGATCTGAAGGCGCGGGCTGGACGAAAGAAGGTGGTGCTGGAACTCGGTGGCAACGCCGCCTGCGTTGTTGACAGTGATGCCGATCTCGACGATGCCATCCCCCGCATCGTCAACGGCGCGTTCTATCAGTCCGGGCAGAGCTGCATCAGCGTGCAGCGCGTCATCATCCACACCGACGTGTACGATGCGGTGCGCGAGAGGCTGGTGGAGGCGGTGGGGGAAATTCGCTCCGGCGATCCGCGCGACCCCGAAGTGCTGGTTGGACCGATCATCTCCGAGCGCGAGGCGGAGCGTATTGCAGAGTGGGTTGCTGCCGGAGTGGCAGCGGGTGGCCGCGTTCTGGTTGGTGGCGGCCGTTCGGGAACCATTGTGGAGCCAACCCTGCTGGAGAATGTGCCTGTTGACCAGCCGGTGGTGGCGCGCGAGGTGTTCGGTCCCGTGGCGGTGCTGAGCCGCGCCGCGAACTTCGAGGCGGCGCTCGATCAGGTGAACGCCAGCCCCTACGGTCTTCAGGCCGGAGTGTTCACCGGCTCGCTCTCGCACGCTCTGCGCGCGTGGGACAGGCTGGAGGTTGGGGGCGTTCTCATCAACGATTCCCCTTCGTGGCGTGTGGACCACATGCCCTACGGTGGTGTGAAGGAGAGCGGACTGGGACGCGAGGGGGTCCGCTTTGCCATCGAGGATATGACGGAAATCCGGCTGCTGGCGATTCGCGAGGGAAGGTCCCGCACATAGGGCGATTCTGCTCCTGCGGTCTGTCAGGCGCGCCTCCGGCCCCGCGCTGGAAGCGCGATTTGTTTCGATGGAGCACATTCTTCCCGCTCCTCCGGGTTTGCGAGGCGCCAGGAGGGTGCGGAGCGGCGCTAGAGGCGCAAATCCTCCAATATCAGCGCGTCCGCCGGTACAGGGGCGCTACGGGCGGCCCGGAACCGTTCCCTCCACTTACAGACCTATAGACTTTCAATCCCTATCACGTCATTTGCCGTTCAGTAGTGGGGGCGTATATTCGCAGCCTTTCCGATTCTCATTGGTGTGGGGGGCCAGAGCGCTCCCCACAGTTCTGAACGGTCCCATCCAGCAGCCAGGCAAGCCCGGAGTACCCTCCGTGAAGTCCTCACGTACACGACTGATCCTTATCGCGATAGCGTTCATTGCAACGCTCTACGCGCTTGTGCCCACGTTCCAGGCCAACCAGCTCGACAGCGAACGCAACGAGCTGGCGGTGAAGCGAAATCTCGCTCGCGACCGGTGGCGTCTTTCCAACAACCCGAACGACAGCGTTGCCTATTTCAAGGACAGTCTGGCGTTGGCACAGTGGGATAGCGCCAACGGCAGGAACTACCGCCTTGAGCAGCGCAATCTGATTGCCCAGCCGATCAAGTTCGGTCTCGACCTCCAGGGGGGTATCTACATCACGATGGAGGTGGATATCCCTGCGATGCTCTACGAGTCATCGCTCCCCGAGTCGCGCGATGCCATATTTGAAGAGGTGATGGCCGCCACGCGCAAGGAGGCACAGGCATCGGACGAGTCGGTGCTTGCCATCTTCCTCCGCAATTTCGAGGCGCTTGCCCGCCCGAAGGGGAAGGCGCTTGTCAACTACTTCAACCTCCAGGTCGGCACCGACGTAACCGACGAGGCGATCCGGCAGAAGCTCGAGAAGAACATCGAAGAGTCTGTGCAGCAGGCCAAGCAGGTGATCGAGCAGCGCGTGAACGGAACCGGTGTGGCCGAGGCGAACATCCAGCAGGTCGGGCGCCGCATCATTCTGGAGTTGCCGGGAGTGAGCGACGTGGAGGAGGTTCGTGGCCTTCTCTCCACCACCGCCCGCCTTGAGTTCAAACTGGTGCGCAACGGCCAGAACGCCCTCCTCACGTTCCGCCGTATCGACCAGGTGCTTTCGGGCGACACCAATCTCCGCAAGGAGCTTGAGAAGGAGACGAAGAAGGACGATACTGCGCCCCCCGCCGACACAACAGCAAAGGCCGACTCGACAGGGCGGGCCGATAGCACTGCCAAGGCGGACTCCACGAAGAAGGGTGACAGCACGAAGCCTGCCGACAGCAACAACCTCGCCGATAAGACGGACAGCAACAAGTCGAAGAACCCGTACGAGGGTCTTCCCGAGGCGGAGCAGCAGCGCCGCTTCCTTGCCGACCATCCCTTTACCGCGAACATTCCGCTGGTCGTCTTCCAGTCCCGTCCGAACGATCCGCAGCCACAGCAGATCAACGCCAGCGCGTGGATTCTGCCGGAGAGCGATCTGCCCAATGTGGGAGAGTACTTCATGAGCACCACCCGCGAGGGGATGATGCGCATGAAGAGCTATCTGGCACGTCCCGAAGTGCGCGCCGTGATCCCCGACAGCGTGATGATCGCCTTCAGCGCGAATCCCGAGGGGGACGAGTCGCAGCGGAACGATCCCAACGCGCTCTACAGCGTGTACGTGCTCACCGCCGAGACGGTGCTGAACGGCGAGGTAGTGGAGGATGCCAGCGGCACGATGGACCCGACCAACGGCAAGGCGATGGTGATCATGCAGATGAACCCGGAGGGGGGGGACCGTTGGGGACAGATCACCACGGCCAACGTCGGAAAGCGTGTGGCAGTGGTGCTCGACTCCGCCGTCTACAGCGCTCCCACCGTGAACGAGCCGATCACTCTCGGCAACTCGCAGATCACAGGCTCGCGGGACCTGGCCGACGCAAACCAGCTTGCCGTGATCCTGAAGGCTGGTGCTCTCAAGGCGCCGGTACGCATCATCGAGACCCGTTTCGTTGGTCCCTCCCTCGGTGAGGACTCGATTCAGAAGGGCTTCCTCTCGACGATCATCGCAACGGCGGTGGTGTTCCTCTTCATGCTGGTCTACTACCGTCTGGGCGGACTGATTGCGGACGTGGCGCTGCTCTTCAACATCGTGATCACCCTCGCGCTGATGGCGGCGATCCAGGCCACGCTCACCCTGCCGGGTATCGGCGGCCTCGTGCTGACGATTGGCATGGCGGTGGACGGCAACATCCTGATCTACGAGCGCATTCGCGAAGAGGTGCTCGGTGGAAAGCATATCCGCCGCGCGGTGCAGCTCGGCTACGAGAAGGCGTGGTCGGCGGTGCTCGACACCCACATCACGACGATTATCACGGGCATCATCCTTGCGTTGATCGGTACCGGACCGATTCGTGGCTTTGCTGTGACTCTTATCATGGGCCTTGCCGCAACGCTCTTCACCTCGGTGTTCGTTACCAAGACCTTCTTCATGCTGCAGATCGAGCGTGGGGCCGAGCGGCTCGACTTCGGCCAGCCTCGCGACACCGAAGCGGGGACAGCAGCGTCGGCTCGGGTGTAAGCTCCTTGAGCCTCTCGATTCATTGATTCGATTTCACAGACCTATCGATCTCTGCCGATATGCAGTTCTTCAAGAAGATTCCCAACGTTGACTTCCTGGGCCGTCGGAAGCTCTTCTACATCATTTCGGTGGTGATTACGGTTGCTGGCCTTATTGCCGCGTTTGTGCGCGGCATCGAGTACGGCATCGACTTTGCTGGTGGCACTGAAGTTGCGCTCTCCTTCTCGAAGCCCGTGGAGATCGACCAGGTGCGGAATGCGATGGAGACGGGGGGGTTCCGAGGCACCGAAGTGAAGAGTTACGGCGGCCCAACCCAGTTGCTGGTGCGTGTGGAGAACGACGAGCGCCAGGGTGACGCCGACACCACGACGTCCAACGCAACGCGCACGGCGGAGCGGGTGAAGGCGACGCTCGCGTCGGCGTTCCGCGGCAACGATGTCAGCATTCTCCAGTCCGGCTACATCAGTCCGAAGATCGGAAGCGAGCTGCGCACACAGGCGTTGCTCGGCATCGTGATCTCGCTCGTCGCGCTCCTCCTGTTCATCACCATCCGCTATGAGTTCGTGCTGGCGCTCGGGGCAATCATCGCCATGATCCACGATGTGCTCGTCACCTTCTCCTTCGTGGTGATCTGCAACGGCCTGTTCGGATTGAACCTTGAGATGAATCAGGGAATGCTCGCGGCGTTCCTCACGGTGGTTGGCTTCTCGATCAACGACACGGTGATCAACTACGACCGCGTCCGCGAGAACATCAAGCTGCATCGCGGCGAGAACCTGCTGCGCCTTATCAACCGTTCGATCAACGAGACGCTCTCCCGCACGCTGCTTACCGGTATCTGCGTGATTCTGGTACTGCTCATCCTCCTCTTCTTCTCGGGCGAGGTGCTGCGCGGCTTCGCCTTCACGATGCTCATCGGCCTCATCACCGGCACCTACAGTTCCGTCTACATCGCCAGCGCACTGGCTGTCGACGTGATGATCGCACGCGGCAGGATCAATCCGAAGGAGGCAAAGGACTTCCAGGAGGATGTCGCCCGCGGCGTTGCGCGAGCGTAAGGCGGGGAGAGGTGTCGGCTTGATGCTCTCCCACTGAACTCCCCTGATCTGGGAACTCCTGCGGTCTTCGTCCTGCTGCACCGGACTCCGTACTCGGTATCACGTACTTCGATCTTCGGCTCTCCGCTATGACGTTTGCGGTGGAACAGAGTGACCCGACGGTGATCACCCTCAGCGGCAATGTGCTGGGTGGTGCCGAGGCGATGTCCTTTACCGGCGTGGTGGCGGATCTGGTCCGCGCCGGGGTGCGCTACGTCATTGCCGACCTCTCCGACGTTCCGCTGATGAACAGTTCGGGTCTGGGGATGCTTGTCGGTGCCAGCACCACGCTGCGAAACGCGGGTGGCGTGCTGGCGGTGGCGGGCGCCAACGAGAAACTGCGCGAGCTTTTCCGCATGACCCGGCTTGATGCCGTGCTGGCGCTCTACGCCACGCGTGCCGACGCTGCCGCTGCTGCGCCGTCCCGCTAACATTGCTGTGTTCGACGCTCCGATTGCCCGCTCTGCGGGATATCGGGGCGTTTTCTCGTGTGCGCGAGAGAAAGGGGCGTGGGACGGGACGGAAGATTCTTCGCACGAGGAACGGGCTGTGCCGCGCGGGAAATGGCGGTAACAATCCGGTGAGGGATGGCGTAGCAGTCGCCGCCGCGACATACCGTACTCTTCGACTACATGACCAAGGATCAGCAACCATGAGCGTTCGCATCATCGTCGGTGCCCAGTGGGGCGATGAGGGAAAGGGAAAGATCGTCGACCTGCTCGCCGGGGAGTGCGATGTGGTGGCACGCTATCAGGGTGGGGCAAATGCCGGACACACAATCGTTGTGGGGGACAGGCGCTACGTGCTCCATCTGATCCCCTCCGGCATTCTTCACCCCGGCGTGACCTGTGTGATTGGCAACGGCGTGGTGATCGATCCGGTGGCGTTGATGGAGGAGATTGCCCTCCTCGAATCGTTCGGTGTGGAGATTGGCGACAGGCTGAAGATCAGCCACAAGGCGCACCTCATCATGCCCTACCACAAGCTGCTCGACAAACTCCAGGAGAGTGAGCAGAATATCGGCACCACCGGGCGTGGCATCGGCCCGGCCTACAACGACAAGTACAATCGTTCGGGCATTCGTCTGGTGGACCTGCTCGACCGCTCAAGCCTCGCCGAGAAGCTGCGCCGTTCCATCGGGCAGAAGAACGACCTCTTCCGCAAGGTGTACGACGCTTCCGAACTCGATGTTGAGAAGACCGTTGCGGAGTACGTCGACTTCGACCGCAAGATCGACGGCTACGTGACAGACACGGCTGCCTATCTCAACGAGGCGTGGCGTGCTGGAAAGCGTCTGGTGCTGGAAGGTGCGCAGGGTGCGCTGCTCGACATCGACCACGGAACCTATCCCTACGTCACAAGCTCCAGTCCCACCAGTGGTGGCGCGTGCACCGGCCTTGGTCTGCCACCAACCGCGATCACCGGGGTGATCGGCATCGCCAAGGCGTACTGCACGCGCGTTGGCACCGGTCCGTTCCCCACCGAACTGCACGACGCTGCCGGCGAGCGGCTCCGGGCGCTCGGGGATGAGTTCGGCGCCACCACCGGCCGCCCGCGCCGTTGTGGATGGCTCGACCTTTTTGCTCTCCGCTACTCGGCGATGATCAACGGCATCGACGATCTGGTGTTGAGCAAGCTCGACGTGTTGAACAGTTTTGAGGAGTTGCAGGTGTGCACGGGCTACGAGATCGGTGGACGTGCCGTCCGCTACTTCCCGAGCGACTGTGCCGAACTGGATCGCGTGAAGCCTGTCTACGAAACGGTGCCCGGCTGGAACTGCTCGCTGGAGGGGTGCACGAACTACGGCGATTTGCCGACGGCAACGCGGAGCTATATCGAGCGGATCGAGCGGACGGTTGGCGCGCGGGTGAGCACGATTGGTACCGGTCCGGGCCGCGAGCAGGTGATCGTCAGGGGCGAAAACTAGAAGTGTGAAGACAGGGACGGGTCAGAACAAGAGCGCGCCGGAGCAGACTTCCTGCTCCGGCGCGCTGCTGTTTCGAAGGCGGTGTGTGGTGTGAAGCCTGCGTGCCTTCGCCCTGCCATCACTCCACTAGAGTACTGGTTTGAGCGCATACAGGCCACTGGCGCAGCCGAAAAAGTAGTGGCGGTTCTCCACCTCAAGGCCCGCGGCGCGCAGGTGTTCCCCCATTCGCTCACAGTTCCCGAATCGCTCAGTGTACGCCCCCAGCATTCGGTAGTTGTCGGGATTGCCCAGCATCAGTCGACCGATCACCGGGATCACTCGCTTGAGGTAGAACATGTAGGGAATGCGGAGGAAGCGGGTGGAGGGAACCGAGATTTCCAGGAGGGAAACGCTCCCCGCGGGCCGCAGAATTCTGGCGATCTCCCGGGCGAACGCTGCCTGCTGGTGGTCGTTGAATGTTTTCAGCCCGAACGCCGAGATGATGCAGTCAACAGAGCCGTCGGGAAGGGAACTGGACAGCGCGTCCTGCTCGAGAATCTCGATGGCTCTGTGGGGAAGGCGCTGGCGCTGCACGCGGGCGTTGCGGCACATCTCGGCTGAGAAGTCGAGCGCAACGATGCGGCCACCCGGACCGAGCGCCGAGTCAATTGCCCTCCAGCACTCCCCCATACCACTCATCAGGTCGCACACCGTCATCTGCGGGGTCATCGCTATCTGCCCCACACACTGGGAGCGCCAGCGTGTGTTGAACCCGAACGACGAGATGCGGTTGATGTAGCCGTAGGTGCGCGACATCTCGTCGAAGAGTGCCTTGACGTACCGTGTGCTGTAGATGTCGGCGTCGCGATCCATCGTGCTCTGCTTACTGCACCACCGAGTCGGGGAGGAGGTCGCTCTCCTGGACGTCCGCGCTATCCCACGGGGTGACGGCGCGAAGCTCAACGCCGGTGCTGTCCCCGCCGTTCATCCCCTCCTCCCGCTGCCGCTTCAGGTAGAATCGTATCAGCTTCCGGGCAATTGGTGCCGAATAGGTGCCACCGAATCCGCTGTTCTCGACCAGCACGCACATCGCAATTTTCGGCTGCTCGTAGGGAGCGTAACAGACAAACCATGCGTGGTCCTTCTTTCCCTTTCCCGCCTGTGCCGTCCCCGTTTTTCCCGCCACGGTGATGTCGGCTATGCGCGCACCTGACGCAGTGCCACCGGGCGTGTTCACCACGTCGTACATCCCCTGATGGATGACGTTCATGATCTCGAGCGGGATGTGGAGGCTGTCGACGACGTGCGTTACCTGCTCGAACGTGCCGAGCGCCACATTGCGGATGCCGCGCACCAGGTGGGGTTGATGCCACGTGCCGCCGTTGGCGAGCGACGCACAATAGGCCGCGAGCTGGAGCGGGTTCACCCCAAGCTCTCCCTGCCCGATGCCGAGGTTGACCAGCACTCCCTTCGGCCACTTCCCTGCGCCGAAGGCGCGGTCGTAGTAGGCGCGGTTCGGCAGGCGCGTTCTCCCCTCGTCGGCATCGAGGCCCAGCTTGGTGCCGAAGTGGAACATCTTCCCATACTTCTCATAGTTGTCGATGCCGAGCTGAAGCCCCAGCTTGTAGAAGAAGACGTTGCACGACACGTGGATCGCCTTGCGCGCGTTCACTGCGCCGTGTGCGCCGTGGCACTTCCACGTGTTGCCGCCGAGGGTGAAGCTGCCGGGGCAGGAAATGGTGGATGAGGGGGTGATGATCCCCTCCATCATTCCGGCAATCGCCATCAGCATCTTCCACGTGGAGCCGGAGGGGTACACCGCCTGCGTTGCGCGATTGAGGAGCGGCTTGCCCGCATCCTCGCTGAGTTTGCGATACTCCGCTGGCGAAACCACGCCGCTGAAAACGTTCGGGTCGTAGTCGGGACTGCTCGCCATTGCGAGGATCTCACCGTTGTTCGGGTCCATTGCCACCACGGCGCCGCGGTAGCCCTTCAAACACTCCTCGGCGTAGTGCTGCAATTCGATGTCGAGACCGAGATAGAGGTCGAAGCCGTTCGAGGGCTGCTGGTCGCCGGTGCCGTCCTGAAACCGCCCCACCTTCTGCCCGCGACTGTTCACCATCATGTACTGGTAGCCCTTCTCTCCACGAAGCTGGGCCTCCCAGTAGGCCTCGATGCCGTTCTTGCCGATGATGTCCCCCATCACGTACCAGTCCCCCTTGTTCTTCAGGTCCTCACCGTCCACCTGTTTGGTGTAGCCGAGGATGTGCGAGGCGTGTGCATCGCTCACGTAGGCGCGCTTTGAATCATCAACGATGTCCACCCCGGGAAACTGGTCGTGCAGTTCGTTGAGTCGCGACCAGGTGCGGATATCGACGTCGCGCCAGATACGGACGGGATTGTAGTCGTTGATCTTCAGCTTCTTGATCCGCTCGTTGATGTCGTTGGTGTCGGTGCCGAGCAGGTCGGCGAGAAGCTCGCGGGTGCGGGGGGTAAGCTTGTTCGGGGTGACCTCGATGCTGTAGCTGGCGATGTTCGCCACAATCGGCTTCCCGAAACGGTCGAAGATGGCGCCGCGCACCGGCTGGCGGATCTGTCGCTTCACCGCCTGCGCGTCGCTGGTGGAACGGAACGATGCTCCCTCAACGATCTGGAGTTGGAGTAGCCGCGCGGTGAAGACGAGGAAAACCGCGATGATGAGGCCGAGGAAGACACGGGTGCGGACGATGCCGCCGAAGTCTATGTCGTTGGTGGAGGAGCGCATGGAGTCGGAAGGTCAAGGCGTCGGGAATCGGAAGTGCGGAGATCGCCAGGTCGAAACGTCCAGAGGTTCGGCTGTCGGGAACGCAGCGGCGAGCAGCGGAAAACGGGGGGACCGGGAAGCCCTATGACGGTTCCGGGAGCCGTATCGTTTGTTCTGCCGCGTCGGAGACGCAAACATACGTCCGCAGCAGAGGGTTTGTCGAGTCCCTGAGAGGGTTCCCCGCCGCCAAACGTATTGCAAAGAGTTGACCGGGAGGCGGCGGAGGCGTTTTCGTAACTTCGTGACCTCGTTCGCCGGGTGCCCTGGCGCTACCCGTTCCGACATCCCAAGCCTTACCGTCTCATCCCACGAACTGCATACGCACCGACTATGAGTGTTCTGATCAACAAGGATACGCGCGTCCTCGTCCAGGGAATCACTGGCAGCGAGGGTACATTCCACGCCTCGCAGATGCTGGAGTACGGCACCAACGTCGTTGCCGGGGTCACGCCGGGCAAGGGGGGCACCGAGTATCAGCCGGAGGTGTTCAACCGTCCCGTCCCCGTGTTCAATACGGTGCAGGACGCAGTGGACGCGACAGGCGCGAACGCCTCGGTGATCTTCGTTCCCGCGTCGTTTGCGGCGGACGCGATTCGTGAGGCTGCCGACGCCGGCATCGAGCTGGTGATCTGCATCACCGAGGGCATTCCGGTGCGTGACATGATTGCCGTTGCCGACTACCTGAAGACGCGCAACACCCGCCTCGTTGGTCCGAACTGTCCCGGCGTCATCACTCCGGGTGCGTGCAAGATCGGCATCATGCCGGGCTATATCCACACGCCGGGTTCGGTTGGCGTGGTTTCCCGCTCTGGCACCCTTACCTACGAGGCGGTGCGTCAGTTGACGGACCTTGGTCTGGGGCAGAGCACCTGCATCGGCATCGGCGGCGACCCGATTATCGGCACGCGGTTCATCGACGCCATCAAGCTCTTCAACGAGGACCCGAACACCGAGGCGATTCTGATGATCGGTGAGATTGGTGGCACCGCCGAAGAGGAGGCCGCCGCCTACGTCGCCGAGAACGTGAAGAAGCCAGTGATCGGCTTCATCGCGGGCCGCACGGCTCCTCCCGGACGCCGGATGGGCCACGCCGGAGCAATCATCAGTGGTGGCAAGGGAACGGCGGATGAGAAGTATGCCGCGATGGAGCGCGCGGGTATCACCGTGGTGCAGACCCCTGCCGAGCTTGGCGTAACGGTGCAGGGCGCGCTTGCCCGCCGTGCTTCGAAGAACGGCAACGGTCCCTCGGCAAAGGCGACAGCGCCGGCGAAGGCTGCACCGGCAAAGCCTGCACCTGTTGCTGCAAAGACCGCACCGAAGCAGCCGGTGGCGGCTGCAAAGGCCGCTCCGGCGAAGCCTGCGGCAAAGGCTGTTGCAAAGAAGGCCGCACCGAAGAAAAAGTAGTTTCGCAGGCGGACTGCACTAACATCCGTGCGGTTTGCGTGTTATACACCATATGAAGCCGATGCTGCCGTTGCCCGCCCTGTGCGTGGCGACGGCAGCCCGCGTCCAAACGGTTCGGTCGATCTCCAACCCTATGCAGCACAGTCCACGCTTTCTTGCGCTTGTCAACGCGGTGCGCTCGCGCGTTCGCGAAATCTCTGTCGATGAAGTTCGTCGTCGTCTGGAGGCCGGCGAACAGTTCGTGCTGGTGGATACGCGCGAGGAGAGCGAGTGGGGGGCGGGGCACATCCCCGGCGCAATCCACCTGGGCAAGGGGGTGATCGAACGCGACGTGGAGAAGGCCATCCCCGATCCTGACACGTCGATTGTGCTCTACTGCGGTGGCGGGTTCCGCTCGGTGCTGGCCGCCGATGCCCTGGAACAGATGGGGTATACGAATGTAGAGTCCATGACTGGCGGATGGCGGGCGTGGCAGGAGAAGACGTAGAGGCTGGAAGGGAGCGAGGAAACCGCAATCATCCCCTGTGCGGCTCCTCACTGCCCGAGATTTGCGCGGCTTCCGCCTCCTTCACTCCTCGCGCGCTCGACAATCTTGGGCACCGTGCTCGTTCCGCTTCGTCGCCCTCAACCAAACCCTAATCCCAGACTTCCAACCCTTGCACATGGAACGTACTCTCTGCATCATCAAGCCGGACGCCGTCCGCAGGAACGTTATCGGTGAAATCGTGGCGATGACCACCGGCGCGGGTTTCCGCGTGCTCGGTATGAAGATGATCACCCTCAGCCCGGACGACGCCGGCCGTTTCTACGAGGTGCATCGCGAGCGTCCGTTCTACAACGACCTCTGCAGTTTCATGGCGAGCGGTCCTGTGGTGACGATTGCGCTGGAGAAGGAGAACGCGGTTGCCGACTGGCGCGCCCTGATCGGAGCCACCGATCCCGCCGAGGCTGCCGAGGGAACGATCCGCAAGCGCTTCGCTGCCAGCAAGGGCGAGAACGCCGTCCACGGCTCCGACTCCGTTGCCAACGGCATCCAGGAGATCGCCTTCTTCTTCTCCGGCCGCGAACTTGTTGCCTAACCGTTCTCGATGATGTGGACGCTGATGAACCGATCCGATGCTTTTACCATGATCCTGCTCTCGTACCGCTCCGCGCTCGCTCTGTTCCTGCTTCTGGTCTGTGTCGGCACCGCCGATGCCCAGCCTGTGCCACACGGCGGGCAGACGATACACTTCGGCCCGCCGATGCGTCCCAACACCCTTTTTGCCTACAAGTACACCGAACGGGTCCGCCAGGTGTTCGAGGTTGACGGGCGGGCAATGGACAGTTCGGAACGGGTGTTGAGCTACTTCTTTACCGAGCGCCAGCGTCCGCATCCCAAGCGTGCCGGGCTTCTGGTGGTGCAGGCGAACATCGACTCGATGAAGCTTGAGGTTGTTCGGCCCGGCGATACGCTGCGATTCAACACACAGGTGCCGTCCCACTGGGAGAACACGAAGCACGCCGAGGTGATGGGGCCCTCGGTGCTCGTCAACCGGATGATGGGGTGGACGATCGACAACTATGGCAGCGTGATATCGACCGAGGAGAAGGGGTTCAAGGATGTGCGCGAGCAGGTGAACGATGAGCACATCAATGTCTTGACGCGCCTGCGCATCCTCGAGACGATTGACCCTGTCTACATCCGTACGATCATGCTTCCCTGGCAGGCCTTCGTACCGGTAGGACGCCAGATGCCGCTGGGCCGTCCCTATACCGTCGATCTTCTTGCTGCGCTCGACCGCACTCCCTTTACTGCGCAGGGGCGCAGCGAGCTTGGACGCGGTCCCGACGGTCTTCTCCACGCAAAGCTGACGGGGAAGCTCCAGAAGACACAGGCAAAGACCTTCACCTACGTTGGCTTCGACGACCCAATCACCATCGTGGGTGGCGAGGGGAGCGTGACGGGGGACATGACGCTGGCAGAGGATGGTGTGGTGGAGCGGGGGTGGGTTATTTCGCGGGGTGCCGTGCGCGGCAGGCGCGGCGCTGCAACGGTGACGAGCCGGATCACCCACGAGGTGTACTACGAAACGATCGGCACGAGCTTCTTCGACGTTATCGACGACTCGCAGTAGTTCGGCTCCGTTGGTCCTGTTGCGGCGCGAAGATCCCCGATCTTCGCGCCGCTTCGCTTTCCTTTCCTGTCTGCACGACAGATGCACACTGCGATTCATCGCGCGGGGTGTGTTTGCGTACATTTGCCCCCTGTTGATCGTGCCGATGCGTACGAGCTGCATCGACACCTCCACGATCATTGCTCCACTGACACAACGTTCTCAAGATTTCGACGGCACAATGCACATTCTCCCGGTCCGCCGGTTCGTTGCGTTCCTCCTTCCGCTGGTCGCCCTCACACTCCTTGCCGGGTGCGGCGACGACGATCCTCGTCCCTCTACGCCCGGCGACACCACCAGGCGTGCAACGGGTGATTCCATCACCCCTGGCGATGGCAGCGGCGACACCGCGGTCCCTGCCGCAGTCTCCCCCACTGCCCAGGCCTTCGAGGGCGCAACCACCGTGACGGACAGCGCAACGTCCTACAGCTTCAGGCTTCGTCCGAAGGTTGGGGACGTCTACTCCTACCGACTCATCCAGCAGAGCAGCGTGCAGAGCGATTCCATCGCCGGAAACGAGGAGATGGTGCAGTGCTATACCCAGCGGGTGACGGCGGTGAACGACGACGGCTCGGTGGCGGTGGAGATGATCTACGACAGCATCCGTTTCCGACGCAACCTGCCGGCGACTCCGGCGAGCAAGGCCTCGCGCGTGAGCTACAGCACCGACCGCAAGCCCGACCCTTCGATCCCCGGATCGCAGGAGGCACACGCGGTGATCGGCCGCAAGGTGAACCTTACACTCTCGCCAAAGGGAGAGGTGCAGGAGGTCTCGAACCTCGAGCCGGTGCTCTCGGCAGTGCTCGGGCGCTATAGCGACAGCGTAAAGCCTGCAATGCGCGACCAGCTCCGCATGGCGCTTCGGCTGCAACTGTTCGAGGCGGTGGTGCAGCAGCAGTTTCTGAGCGGTGCGCCCGATGGCGAGGTGAAGATCGGAGCAACATGGAACCGCCGCGACACGATCCCGCTCTCGCTGATGATCGGAGCCGTTCCGGCGCTTGCCTCGTTCAACTCCCGTCTTGCCGAGGTGCGGCAGGTCGGTGGCGCACCCGTGGGAATGGTTCGTGCTTCGCTCACCACCACATTCCCGCAGAAGCGTCTGGAAACCAAAGTGGGGAGTGCCGTTGTTGACAACGCGCAGGTTGGGGGAAGTGCCGAGACGCTCGTTGATCTGGGCACGGGATTCCTGATCCGCAAGATGACCCGCATCGATCAGCGGCTCCGGGCAACGCTCACGGCAAAGGGTGCCGCGCCGAAGTCGGCTCCGAAGGATGATTCCAGCGCTGCCGGACAGCCGGCGGCGGAAAAGGGAGCTTCGCGCTCGATGTCGGTCACGCAGCGCACGATCCAGACCACAACCGTCGATCTTCTCTCCTACCGACACGGGGGATAGAAGGGGGCGTGAACTCCAGAGGGGGAGGCATCGAAGGGTGAGGTACGGAAGGGTGGGAAGTGTGATGTCCGAACGACGGAAAGGGGTGCAGAAAGGCCTTGCCCCGGGTTGCTGATATACCTTGTTCTCCAGCTCTCAGCCCACCTCCCCATGGCGATTGACCAGCCGAAGTTTACCGACCTTCTGAAGCCGCAGGACGCGCTGGCGGTGCTCATCACGCTGATGGGACTGGCAATCGTGATCTTTCTCGACGACACCATCGTCAAGGGGATTGGCGGATCGATTGCCGTGCTGGGAATCGTTGCGGTGGCGGTGGCCGTGCGCCAGCGCAGAAGCGAGCAGGTGCGGTTCCGTCCGGCGCGTCCGGTGATTCCGCCGCCGTCGTTCAAGACCAGCGTCGTCACCGACCCTGCAACGAACGTTACCCGTATCGTCTTCGACGACTTCTCGCAGACCTTCGCTCCCGGCGACGACGATCCGGGAGAGCAGGGCGAGATCGTTCGTCCGGTGCTGTCGGTCGAGAGCGTCCCGCAGCAACGCGAACACGTGGAGCGGAGGAACGAGCCGTCCTCCTCTCCACGTGTTCGCAGCATCGACCGCGCGCAGCCGGCGCTGGATACGATGGGAGCCATGCCGCTCCCCGATCTGGGGCACGCTCCCCTCTCGACACCTTCCGAGACCGCTGCTGTGGAGCCACCGGCACAGCCGAACACTCCGTCCCCCCCTGTACTCTCGTTCGACGACCTCAGCGGTGCGGAGGACGAAGGTTCGTTCCGTGTTCTTCCAAGCACTCCGCGCCCGGAGCCTGCCGCGACTCCTCGCAGCGCGCAGCCCTCCCTCAACGATCAGGGAGTTGATCGCCAGCCATCGCCGGCCGATCATCGACCGCCGGCATCCAGCCCCCAGCCCTCGATTACTGCCGTACCACACCCACTCGTTGCGCCACCCCTTGCAGTGGAGGCTGTTGCGCCAGTTGCCGTGCCTGTTGACAACGCGCCGAAGCGCTTCCAGGCCGCATCGCTTGTGGAGGACCTGATCTCCGACGGCGAGGATGACCCACGCAGCAGCGAGCCGCGCACAGAGTTCGTGCGGCTGGTGGGGCAGGCGCTCACCGCAATCGGCCGCAGCATCGAGGCGAGGTCGATCGTTTTCTTCTGGGTCAACTTCGAGAAGGGGCACGTGATCCCCGAGGCGTGCGTTACCTCGGCTGGTGTCGAGGTGCGCACCGGTGCGCGTATCCCGATGGGAAGCGACGTGGTGAGCCAGATTGCCGCGAGCGGCATTCCCGAGATCATCACCGACATCAGTCCTGCGGCGGAGCGCGACCTGATTGCCTACTATGCCCGTCCGGTCGGGACGCGCTCATTCGTTGGTGTGCCGGTGTTCTTCCGCCGCGAAGTCGTGGGGGTGCTCGGTGCAGACAGCGCGATGGAGCAGGGGTTTGGGGAGGGATCGGTGGCAACGCTGGCGGAGTATACCCGCCTGATCTCCGGGCTGATCCGCAGCTATACCGAGAAGTACGATCTCCAGCTCGTTTCCCGCACGCTCGAAGCGTTCGAGGAGATGGTGCAGGACTTCACCGGCACCGCTCCCTCGCCCTCGCTTGTCGCCCGCCAGCTCGTTTCGAAGATTGCGCATCTTTTCGACAACGCCAGTGTGTCGGTGGTGCTCTTCGACGATACTGCGAACACCTGGCGTACCGTTGCGTGGGAGGGAGCGGATGTTGCCGACGATCCACGAGCGCTTCCACTTGCACCGCAGGGGGCGGTGCTGCGCGCCGTGCGGCGTGCCGAGGAGATTCTCCTCGACCCCTATGCCGGCGAAATCCGTTTTGCCGAGGGGGAACGGCGCAGCGCAGGTGGAACGTTCGTTGCGCTGCCGATGATCGGCACGACTCGCTGCTACGGGGCAATGGTCATCGAGCACCCGATGCCGGGGGCCTACATCCAGCGCGACATCGAACTGATGCGCGACCTTGCCCGCTACGCTTCGATGGCGGTGGAGGTCTTCTTCACCAATCGCGCAATCGAGGCGCAGGCCGCCGTGGATGAGTCCACCGGGGTGTTCAACCGCGAGTTCCTGCTTGCAACGCTCGACCGGGAGATCGCCCGCTCTGTCGACTTCCGCTCCCCGCTCTCGCTTGCGCTCGTGTCGATCGACCTTCCGCAGTCGCTGCGCGAGGAGGAGTCGCCGGAGCTTGAGGAGATCATCACCGTCAGTGTGGGGTCGATGATCCAGAGTTCGCTCCGTTCCTACGATACCGTCGGTCGTCTGGGGTCCCGGCAGTTTGCCGTGGTGCTTGCGGAGCGGGGGGACCAGGATGCCTACATCTGGGCGGAGAAGCTGCGCAAGGACGTTGCGAGCCGCATCCTCGCGCTCGGCGAGCGCAAGTCTGCCGTCACCATTTCGATTGGAATATGTGATCGTGGCGAGATGACCGAGAGTGCCGGCGTGGTGGATGGTGCCCGGCAGGCGCTGCAGCGCGCGCAGTCCACCGAGGGGAACGCGGTCATCCTCTACTAGATGTGATCGGGGCCGCCGGCGGTGTGATGCCGGTCGCCCTTCAGGGAGCGGTGGGGTGATTGCCAGGCGCTCGGCAGGCGTCCCTCGTTGTGATTGATCGTTGATTCCCACCACTGCACCACCGTCACGAGAACTTTCTTCGCGAAGAAGGGAATGATTGTGTAGGCGCCGATGGTTATCGCGGAGGGTACGCACGGCTCTCCGTACAGGTCCTGCACGGATCCATACGCGCTGAGACGTCCACGCTGCTGTAATTCCTTTACCGGCAATCCGCCACCAACAACCGGCAACCAATGCCCACGCGCCGTCGTCCTACGAACGAAGAGCTTCGCCAGCAGATTCTTGGCGCACTTCGCGCCGCTGCACCCGAGCACCTGAAGAGCAATGAACTCTCGAAGGCGCTTGGCATCCGCGCAACCGATCCCGAGTATGAGCGGGTGCGGCAGATGCTGGAGTTGCTGGAGGAGGAGGGCGCGATCTTCCGTGCTCCGCGCCGTCGCTATGGCGTTCGGGTGCCGCAGGTAGTGGTCGTTGGAAAACTGGTGCGGCAGGGTGGTCGCACGCTCGTGGTGGACGAGACCAACCCGGAGCGGATGCTGGAGATCGACCGCGATAATATGTGGACGGCCTTCGTTGGCGACCGTGTGCGCGCAAAGCTGATTGCTCCTGCGCGCGATGAGGATGGGCTGCCGGACGGGGAGGTGCTCGAAGTGCTGGAGCGGGAAAGCGAGGAGATCGTTGGAACGCTGCGGCAGGGTCGGAATCTCTATCTGGAGCCTGACAGCCGCGACATCCGGCGAACGATTACCGTACCGCGTCGTGACCTGAACGGCGCGCGGGCGGGGGACAAGGTGCTGGTACGGCTCTACGAATGGACTGACCCCGAGATGGACCCTGCGGGACGGGTGATTCAAACGCTGGGGCGTGCGGGCGAGATGCAGACAGAAATTGCCGCCATTGCCGCACAGTTCCATATCCCTGTGGAGTTCCCCGCGGATGTTCTCGCCGAGGCGGAGAGCTTCCCCGACACGATTCCCGAAGAGGAGATTGCCCGCCGCCTCGACCTGCGCGACCGCCAGATCTTCACAATCGATCCCGCCGATGCGTGGGACTTCGACGACGCAATCTCCATCGAGCACCACGACGATGGTGAGGTAACGCTGGGAATTCATATCGCGGACGTGAGCTACTACGTGCGCGAGGGGAGTGCGCTCGACCGTGAGGCGCTGAAGCGCGGCACCTCGGTCTACCTCGTCACCGGCGTCATTCCGATGCTCCCCGAGCGGCTGTCGAACAATCTCTGCTCGCTCCGTCCGAACGAGGACAAGCTCGCCTACTCGGTGCTGGTGCGCCTTTCGGCGCGCGGCGCGGTGCGGTCGAGCACGATTGCGCGGAGCGTGATCCGAAGCTGCCGCCGTTTCACCTACGAGGAGGCAGCGGAGATTCTGGAGCGGGGTGAGGGGGAGATGGCCGAGCAGCTTCTGGCCATCAACCGCGTTGCGCACCAGCTCCGCGCTGCGCGCCAGCGCCGGGGCAGCATCGATTTCGACCGCCCCGAAGTCCGCTTCCGCCTCGACGAAAAAAACGAGCCGGTCGAGGTCTACATCAAGCGCCCCACCGAGAGCACGCGGCTGATCGAGGACTGCATGCTTCTGGCCAACCGTGTGGTTGCCGAGTTCGTGGTGCGCGGTGCAGGCGCGGCGCAGGTGCGCGCGAACCTGCCGTTCGTCTACCGGATTCACGACTCACCACCTCCACAGAAGCTGCGCGAGCTTGCCGACTTCGTCCGCACGCTCGGCCTGACACTGCCGAAGGAGAACGTGCAGCCGAAGGATATCCAGAAGATGCTGGAGGGGGCGAAGGGGCGCGACGAGGAGGATCTGGTGCACGACCTCACGCTGCGCGCAATGGCGAAGGCCGTCTACAGCGAGCACAACATCGGGCACTTCGGCCTTGCCTTCCAGCACTACACCCACTTCACCTCGCCGATTCGGCGCTATCCCGATCTCATCGTCCACCGGATGCTCGACGAGTATCAGCGGGGCATGACCCAGGCGCGGCAGTTCGAGTATCGCGAGATGCTGGGGGGGATTGCCGACCATAGCAGCGAGCGTGAGCGTGCTGCAACCGAGGCGGAGCGTGAGAGCATCAGGCAGGCGGAGGTGCGCTATCTGCGCCATCACGTCGGTGAGGAGTTCGACGCCTCGATCCGCAGCATCCTCCCCTTCGGCATGTTCGCCGAACTGCACGGTCTGGGCATCGACGGACTGATCCGCCGAACGGCGATGGAGGACGATTTCTACTACTACGATGAGGGGAGCCGCACGATGCGGGGGCGCAATCGCCGCCATATCTACCGCACGGGCGACGTCGTTCGTGTCCGCGTCGTTCGCGTCGATGAGGAGGCTGTCGAAATCGACCTACAGATCGTGGGAGTAAGCGGGAAGGAGGGAGGAGCGCAGGGAATGGAAATCAGGGGGAGGACGAGAGGAGGTGGAGAGGGGAGGGTGGCCAGGAAGAAGTCCGGTGGTCTTCAGGTCGTGACGGATCGACGGGGTGGAGGGAGGCCAGCGACGGGCGGAGCGTCCCCTTCAGGTCGTGGAAAGAAGAAAATGGGAACGAGGCCGAAGAAACGATAGCATCCCTTTCGAGATGAGTGTGGGGGTGGTCGATCCTTCACAGCCCTTCGGTCACGGGGTTGTGGCCGTAGTGTATCGACCAGGTCTCCCATCATCTTCGCTTCGTATCTTCTTCCGAATGATCTCTACCGCTATCACATCTCATCAGGCTCTGGTCGGGCTTCGGGAGGGACGGTGAGCAAGGCCGACCGTCGTCGGTTTTTGCGCGCTGCACTGGGGGGGACGGTTCTCCTTCCCGCGGCGCTTCGTGCCCAGGTCCTCGATCCGAACGACAGCACCTTCGTCGATCCCCCGCCCCCGCCCGACACGCCTCGGGTCGATCCCTCGCGCTCTCCTCCCTCCGAACCGCGCACTCCCCGGCGTCGCAAGCGGAAGGATGAGCCGGAGGAACTTCCCCTGCTCTACCCTTACGTCCTTCCCCGGGGGGGGACGATTGCCGTCTGTGCGCCCGCTGGCGGTGTCACGCGCGGCGACGCAAACGATGCGGAGGCTGCGCTGCGTGGCCTGGGCTTCAGGGTGAAGATGGGGGAGCATCTGCTGAAGGGGTACGGCTATCTGGCCGGCCGCGACGAGGAACGTGCAGGCGAGCTGATGCGGTTCGTGAACGACTCGGAAGTCGATGCGATTATGGCGGTGCGCGGCGGCTATGGCGTGATGCGCATCCTGCCGATGCTGGACTTCGCGGCTATCCGGGCATCGCGGAAGATCATCGTCGGCTACAGCGACATCACCGCGCTCGTCAACGCCATCTATCGCCTCTCCCGGATGGTAGCCTTTCACGGTCCGGTGGCAACTTCCGCCTTCGAGCGCTACTCGCTCGACAGCTTCCGCCGGGTGGTGATGAGCGCCAGCCCTGCCGGAACCTTCGGCGACAGCGACGAGTTCAACGGCTCACGCTTCACCGAGCGGCGCGCCAGCACCATCGTCTCCGGCAGAAAGCAGGGGCGGATCGTCGGGGGCAACCTCACGCTCGTCACGGGCTTGATGGGAACTCCCTACGAGATCGACACACGCGGGGCCATTCTCTTCATCGAGGAGGTGGAGGAGGAGCCGTACAAGATCGACAGGATGTTGACGCAGCTTGCCATCAGCGGCAAGCTTGCTGCGTGCAACGGCGTCGCTATTGGACGATTCTCGAAGTGCGAGGCTGGTGGCAGCACCTATCGACTGATCGGGTCACTTGAGGAGATCATCCGTCGCACGCTGGAGCCGCTCGGCGTTCCGGCCGTGTATGGCCTGCCCATCGGCCACATCCGCTCGAAGATCACGGTGCCGGTTGGTGTACTTGCCACGCTCGACGCCGACGCCCGCACTCTCACGTTCGACGAGGCGGCGGTGGTCGAGCGGGAAACGCGAAGCGAGTAGTGCGAGGCGTGGTGGTGCCGGATGCTCCCGCAGGCTCGATCATACCCTGGATAGATCCGCTATCTCCAACCATGCGATTCTTGCGCCACTGTTCCCTGCTGCCGATCCTCCTCCTGCTCGTCCCTGCGGTGCTTGCAGCGCAGACGAAGCGCCTCCTTTCGCTGGACAGTGCGTTGCAGCTTGCGGACGTTCAAAGTCTCGATGTGCGAAGCGCACAGCTCGCTCTGGAGCGGACGTCGCGGCAGATGGGCGTGCTCGACGAGGAGTGGCTTCCGTCGCTCAGCGCCGATGCCGACTACCAGTTCAATATCCAGCGTCCTGTTCTCTTCATCGCACCGGGCAATCCGTTCAACACCGGGGAGAACATGCAGGCGTTCCCTATCGGCAGCCGCCACGCCACAGCACTCTCGATCAATGGACGGCTGCCCCTGTACAATCCACGTGTCGGGTTGCAGCGGCGCCTTGCCAGCGCACAGATCGCGCTGTCGCAGGCACAACTGGAGGGTGCGCGTGCGCTGGTGCGGCAGCAGACCGAGCGCGCATTCTATCGGGCGCTCTACAGCCGTGCAGCGCGCGACACCCGCGACAGTCAGATCGGCCGTGCTCAGGAAAATCTTGCCTTTACCCTGTCACGCTTTCGGCAGGGGCGTTCGCTGGCGCTCGATACCCTTACGGCAACGGCGTCGCTCGCCCGCTCCCGCGCCGACGCCGAGCGCGCCCGCTACGACTATCTCGGCTCGCTCTTCCAGCTTGCACAGCTTCTCGACATCAACGACTACCGCAACCTCGAGGTCACCGGGGAGCTGACGGTTCCTGCCGCGCCGGGGCCGACCGGTGGAGACCTGTCGACGGGAAGGGTGAACGGGGCTGAAGCGCGCGTGGCCGAGGCGGAGCGGGGGGCTGCTGCCGTTGCGGCGGATGTGGAGGGGCGTGACTTCTACCCAACCATCGACGCGGTCGGGCGCTGGCAGGCGCTGGGGCAGAGCGCCGATATGCTCCCCACCGACTGGAGTGCAGCGATGGTTTCCTTCGTCGGCGTGACGGCCTCGCTGCCGATCAGCAACCTGTGGCGCGGCGATGCCCGTGTGGAGGAGGCGCGCGCGCGTGTGGCCGAGGCGGAACTGCGCATCCTGAAACTGCGGCGCGAGGACAGCATCGAGGTTGAGACGCTGCTGCTTTCGATGCAGGGCGCGCGCGCCCAGATCAGCGCCGAGGAAGCAACGGTGACGGAGGCTCGACGCGCGGTGCAGATCACCCTTGTGCTCTACCGCGAGGGGCGTGCAACGTGGCTCGACGTTGAGACGGCGCAATCCCGTCTGCTCGAAGCCGAGCTGGCGGTGAAGCGTGCAACGCTGGAGTTCCTGATGAACTACGCCGACCTGAAGGCGCTGGCCGGGCCGGATGATGGGGAGTGATGGACGTCCCGCATTTCGACAACGACTTCTGACGCTCTCCGCTTCCCATCATCCTTCACAAGCAACACCCCATGACCACTGAGCCTCTTGTCCGCATGGAGCACGTGAGGAGGGATCTGACGTTGTCGCGCGAGCTGACGCAGACGATCATTCCCGACATGACGCTGGAGATCGGTCGTGGTGAGATGGTGGCAATTACCGGACCCAGCGGTTCGGGCAAGAGCACCCTCCTCTACATGATGGGGGCGCTTGATCGCCCCACCTCCGGGCAGATATTTATTAATGGTGAGGAGACGAGCCGAATGCGGGAGGATCGGCTGACGGCGCTGCGGAACCGGACCATCGGCTTTATCTACCAGTTCCATTTTCTCCTGCCGGAGTTCAATGCGCTGGAGAACGTGGCAATGCCGATAATGGTGGCGGGAACCGGGCGCAGGGAGGCGGAGCGGCGGGCGTTGGAACTGCTGCAACAGGTGGGAATGGAGGAGAAGGCGCGCAACCGTCCGAACCAGCTCAGCGGTGGTCAGCAGCAGCGTGTGGCGGTGGCGCGTGCACTGGCGAACCGACCTGCGCTCCTGCTCGGCGATGAGCCGACCGGCTCGCTGGACACCGCCAGCAGCGAACAGGTCTTCGAGTTGATGGAGACCCTGCACGCAGCAGGCCAGACAATCGTCTACGTTACCCACGACGCTGCACTTGCCGCTCGTGCCACACGGCGACTCCACATCGTCGATGGCCGAATCGAGGATGGGGCGGGGGCGTAGCGAACGAAGGGGGTTCAGACTGGGAGCAGGAGAGGGGAGACTGGCCGCCACAACGGGCAGGGAATGCCGATGACTTCGCGCTTCTCGAATTGTGAGTTGCTGATTGCGTAAGCGTATCGTGTTTCCGTATGTTTGCGGTTACGCAAATGCGAAGCCAGTGTCGATTGCTTCTTCTTGATTCCTCTGCAGGTTCCTCAACAACGCCACGGAATTCCTACCGCATCTTGCTCTCCACGTGCTCTCAGCGCTCGATTGTCACGGTATGACGGATACCGCGACATCATCGGCCGCCGCAATCTTGCGTCGGTGCTGAAGAAACTTCTTTGCGAAGTGACCCTGCACGCCGTATAATCGCCCTGCACAAAACCTCACGAGAGATTTTGTGCGCCCTCTCCCCAACAGTCCTGGCCCCGACAACGATGCGTCCTGCATCGCCAGTTCACGGGTGGTCGCCCCAAGCATTGTCAACCACGTTCAACGGTGTGCTGCATAGAATACATGAGCAGGCTGTTGGATACACCCCAAATAATCCGCACCAGCAAGGGTAGGTAAAAGCCATGTCGAAAGGCGGAGCCGGCAAGGTCTACTTCGTGTTGTACCTGGCCGTTATTCTTGAGCTTCTTATCATCTTCATCGAACGCGATGAGGCCGAGGAAAACCTGCGCAAGCAGCAGCGGCGCGCACTCGAAATAGTCCAGACGATCCTGGCCCAGCTTTCCACTGGGGCCGGAACATCGGGCATCACCGCCTCACCGAAGGACAACATCACGCTGAGCCAGAAGGAACAGGAGAATATCCGGCAGTATGATGTAACGGTCTCGGTGGGCGACACGAACCAGTCACGTGGCACCAGCTCCGATCAGTCGGAGGTGGCTCGACTCGACTATATCGTCAGCCACATCAGCGATGCAAGCAAGGAAGAGAAAGACCTTTCTGATGATAGCCTCGATCTTGATGGAGAGGGGAGTCGCATCTTCAGTGCGGCGCTCGGAACGAAGATGCCGGGCAAGTACGACCAGCCCAGCGAGGTCGTTGCCCGCGGCGGCATCCCGACATCGGCGACCGACAAGTACTTCTTCTACAACCAGGAGAAGACCGACTCGGCGCTTGCGCGCGGACGTCGCGTGAAGATCTTCAGCGTCGACTTCAAGCCGAATGCCGGACCGGGCTGGTATCGACTGCGATTCCAGTCGCTGACGAACAAGATCCTTGGCGTCACGCGCGATCAGCCGGGAGACGCCGACACCGTCCGTATCGGCAATATCCGCCTGACCGTGAAGCAGCTGCGCGAGGTGCGCAAGGTGCTGCGTAGTGCGGGGAGCAGCAGCGGCGCCGACAAGGCGACAACCACCAAGGTGCAGGGGTACATCGACTCGCTGCTGGCGAAGGATGCCTACCTGAACCTGCCGGAGAACAAGGGCTACACGTCGTTCAACGTGCACGTGGTGCGCCCGGACATTCCGCCACCCTCGGCTCCTGCATTTGCATGGCAGGGTGTGCCGGTCAACGACACCATCTACTGGTATGCAGGGAAGCAGCCGGTGAAGGTGGCCGCAGTGGCATCGCCCCCCGAGCAGACCCCTTCGTTCGGTGGAGGGAGCGCGACAAAGACTGCGCCGGGACAGTATACCGTGTCGTTCAATGCAGAGAATCCCACCCCGGAAGGGACGGCGGTTCCCGTTGCTGGTTCCACACAGAATGCTCGTGGCGAGCGCGCAACCGATCAATTCTTCATTGTGGCCTACGCGCCAACGCTGAACGCTCCTCGTAAAGATCGTCCGGCAATCGATCAGTGGCGTGGGCGCTCGGCTACTGTGGGTAGTCCCTACAACCCGAGCACACAGTGGACAGCGGATCGTATTCCTGCCAGCCACTATCAGACGCGTGTCTGGATCAACGATCAGATAAAGCTCAACAGCTCGGGCACCGACTTCAACAAGACGCTGAGCCAGGAGCAGCGGAATCAACTGCTCGTGCCCGATGGGGCGCGCATCAAGACCGTTGTCTACTGGAAGCCGGGTGGTACCAGCGATGAATCGGAATGGGTTCCTTTGCTCAGCACCGATCCTTCGATCCCCGCACCTTTCTCGACGAGCATAAGCATCAAGTATCCGTCGGTCGAGGCCGTCGGCCTGGAACCGGAATACACGTGGATTATCGCTTCGAAGGAGTTGTCCGGTGCTGGCTCGTTGACCTACACGTCTGGTCCTTTCTCGGCGCAGTTGCCGCTTGGTGCCGGACGCATGGTCCCCGCTATGGTGACTCTCGGTGCCTGCGACGGGTGTGAGGATCTGCGCGCAACGGCCGATGTTACCGGCACTGAGAGCTACTCCGTTGTCGTGAGCGCACCCAAGGCTACACTGAGCGCGTTGAACAAGAAGAAGGACCTGAACGGCAGGCGGATCACCGTCCGCATGAAGGCTCGTGCCCCGAAGGGGGATGAATCGGAAATTGCAACCGACGTGGTGATTCTCGTACGGTAGTGGTACGGCGGGGGAGGGTGCTTCAGCATCCTCCCCCGCATCTGCACCGTTCACCCCAACCATTGACTAGACGCTGCTCTCCCGCGAAGCACCCGAAATGACCATGATCCCGATCTCCATTCGTGCCACATTCCGCCTTGCACTGGTGGGCGCCGTGGCTCTCCTCTTCTGCGCTCCGTTAAAGGCGCAGCCCCCGTACTGCAAGGACGAAAAGAAGGCCAAGCGGTATGACGCGCTGATCAAGGCGATTCTGCGCGATCCCGACCGTATCAAGCTCGCCGACATCGAGGTGTTCGATCTCTTCAACTCAGAGGAGAATGCCCGCCTTCTTACTCTGTTGCGCCAGCCACTGGAGGACCAGTGCAAGCCAAAGTGTGATGAGCTTGCCGGCGTTATCGGCGGCAACTTCAGCGTCAACTGCGGCGATGCCGTGCGTAGTGCCTTTACCGCTGCGCGTATTCGGACTACTGCCAGCAAGCAGCAGAAGAAGCAGGTTGTCGAGCGTTTGTGCGGCGCGGCTGGTGGTGACTGCGACCTTGAGGACGATGAGTTCGTCGAAGAGGTCTACAAGGTGGCCGCCGACGTGTTACAGTGCGGTTCGGCACTCGACAACTTCCCCACAGGATTCTATCTGGTCACATCGCCAGAGAACGACGATCTCGACGCCGACAACCGCAACAGCCCGAAGGGACCAACGGTGATCGGCCTGATCGCCTACCGGCGCGACCCAAAGACGCAGGCCGTCAGCTACGTCCCCGAGTATATCATGAGCGGATGCGAGCTGTACAACAAGAAGTTGTGTGCCAATCCCGGCGGTGGCGAGTGCGACATCTACTACACGTTGAAGCGGAATGCCAAGGAGATGCTCGACGCTACGCGCGGTCAGTCGTCGGTGGCAATCCCGGTCTACAAGAACATCACGAGCAGCCTCCGCCGCTTCACGGCTCCGAACCTTGCACGCCGCAGTCCGGTGCGCGTCAGCCGCATCAGCGAGTTGCAGTACGCCTACGTTGTGCGCAGCATCGACGAGGGGCGTCCGCTCCGCAGCCGTGTGCCCGACACTGCCAGCGGCGAGTCCCCGTTCGATCCGAACCAGATCGAGCGGACGGGACGCTTCGGCAACGCACAGGTGGCAGGACTTGAGCATCCGAACGAGGTCTACGTTGGCTTCGACGGCATGCTCACCGCTGGCTATCACAGCTACGCGCTTCGCGAGGACCCGACACAGGAGACCTACGATAACGTTCCCCGCATGCAGTGGGGGGTGGAGTTGAGCAACGGTGTGGACCAGATCAACTACCCCTCGGTGTGGGGTGGGCGAATGAACCTGGATCTGCTCCTCGAGAACGTGCGCATCGGTCTTGTGATGCCGCAGATCCGCTTCAACGGGCGCTCACCCGCTGACAATTCGAGCGTGGCCGGGATCTTCGATGCTGCACCCCAGCCGCTGCTTGGCGGCTGGGGCTTGAGTTTCTCCGGCGACTTCTCCGCCCCTGCGCTCATGAACAGTGCGCAGTTCAGCTTCTTCGGGAGCTATAACTTCAGCGTGCAGGGGTCGGACGCACTGCGTGAGACGGTGTACCGTCCCGATCCCGCCAACCTCAACAACCCCTTCATGGTTGCCCAGGCGGGCGATGTCGCCTATTTCATTCGCTACGTAGCGCAGGGCTACTACTCGATTGCGTTCAGCGCCGATCAGGACAACACCAACCTCTTCACCGTCAAGGTGGGTGGCACGGTGTACGGCGTTGATGCGGCGCGGCGGCGCGTTGGAGAGGACGAGCAGCGAGTTGCCATCGCCAATGGTGACAGCTCGGCGCTCGCCCCCTCGATTGTGCTCAACGACGAGATGCAGTCGATTGGTGGCCTCAGCGCAAAGCTCTCCTACATGAAGAGCGGTGGTCGATTTCCCTACGGCTTCCACACGCAGTATTTTGATGGTTCGCTCCTGACCGGAGCCTGGTTGCAGTTTCTCGTGTCGCCCTCGTGGGACCTGAAGCTCGAGACGAAGTACTACACCCCGGTGCTTCGCTCCGCCCACGCATGGGAGCCGGGAAGTCTCTTTATCCCTTCGGTCAGCGTGATTCATCACTTCGGTACACCGTAAGCCAGCGGTGGTCGATCTCTGGATCGTTCTGGTACGGGCGAGTGCGCTCTGCAATCGCTCGTGTGGCTTCTCTCGCAGCTTCCCTATCCTACCGTGTCGCGCATTCCCGCGCGCCCATCGACCCCAACTCATCCGAACGTCAAGGTCTCTCATGCATGCACGATCCCCACTTGCACTGCTGATCGTTGTCGGGCTTGTTTCCCTGTGTGTTCTAGAACATGGTATTGCGCAGCAGGGACCGTACAAGCGTATCACCGGAGAGATTCGCGATTTCCGCAATGTCCAGAGTGATTTCTGGGGGCGTCGCCCCACGATACGGCTGGGACGAATCACGGAACAGGAGAATCTCGACATCCTCTGGTCGATCTCTACAGGCCGTCCGCTTCGCTCCATCGATCTCATCGCCGTTGGTACCCGTCCGCTCGACTCCACCCAGCCACCGCTGACGGTGCAGTACGAGGAGTACACGGACTACCGTCCGCACAGCTCCTTCGAGCAGGCTACGGCCAGGGGGAATGCGGACCCGGAGCAGGTGGGCCTGCTTCAGGGTGTGGGATACGAGTCGGAGGATGAGCTGACGGTGGGCTTCAACTACATGCTGAACGCCGCCTTCCGCCACTATTCGCTCCGTCCGCGCCCGGAAGAGCCGCAGTTGATCGACGACGTGCCGCGCTTCGAGTGGGGGGTGGAGTTGAAGAACGGTTTTGAGGAGATCAACTATCCCTCCATCTGGGGCGGTCGTCTCGGACTGAACCTGCTGCTCGGCATGGGACCGTACGTGAAGCTCGGGCTGATAGCGCCGCAGCCGCGTTTTAATGGTCGTGGTCCGAACGATCAGGCAAGTTCGCTGGGGCTGTTCAATGTGGCCGAGCAGCGGATTCTGGGAGGATGGGGCGCCAACGCCAGCGCGTACTTCGCGGCCCCCGCGCTCTTCAACTCCGGCGGCTTCGATCTGTTCGGCACCTACACCTTCAGCCCCGCCTACACCGAGTCGATCCGTGCCGGCAAGGTCGATGTGCGGCGAGTACAGGGAGAGGACGTTATCACGTTTACCGGCGGAGAGACGGGATCGCTGATCCGCTACGCGGCGCAGGCGCACTATAGCTTTGGCTTCAGCCTCGACCGCGACCGCAAGTTCCTGATGCTCATCAAGATTGGCGGCACCCTCTACGGTGTGGACCAGGTGACGCGCCGTCCGAACGACGGAGCGATCACTCTTGGCGACACAACGGCGGAGGCCCAGATGCTTCCGGTGGGGGAGACCTACGACACGGAGAGCTTCGGTGGCGTGAGCGGATCGGTCGATTTCATGAAGAGCGGTGGCGCCTTCCCGTTCGGTATCGGCGTGCGCTACTTCGACCAGTCGATCCTTGCCAAGATGTGGCTTCAATTCTTCTACAGCGAGTATCTCGACCTCAAGTTCGAGGGCCAGTTCTTCACCCCGATTGTTCGTGATCCCCGTGCTTGGGAGCCGGGCACTGGGCGTATCTTCGTGCCGTCGGTTACTCTCGTCTATCACTTCCCCGTATGGTCGAACTAGGACACTACCGACACCCCAGCCCGATGACCATGACACGCGTATCCACTTCCCATCGCTTCCGCTCTGCGCGCCCCGTGCGTCGCATGCTTCCGGTGCTGTTTGCGCTGGTTCCGCTCGCTCTTTCCTCCCTGCACGCACAGATCGTCAGAGATCCGGCAGTCGGGGGTGATCCGATAAAGCGGCTCACCAATATCAGTCCCGATGTGTTCCCCTATCTGCCGCAGTGGCGGATCGTCGAGCCGTCGATCAAGGTGCAGGTTGCCGTTTCGCTCGGCGGTGGCGTCAAGGCCAGCGACTCGATCCTGGTCATGGCAGACCTTCCTACCGAGGGTCAGCAGCAGAACCTTCAGATTCTTCAGGTGAAGCGGGGCGATGCGCCGATCCGCACGGTCACCGGCAAGACTGAGATTCTGGACATCCTGGGCGAGAAGATCTACCAGGATATTCTCTCCCGCAGCTACGATCTCGCACTCTATCCCACCGAGGTGCCGGTCCGCGAAGCGCAGACCGAGCGCACCTACAACGTGATGGAGCCGATCGTTGCCGACCAGTTCATCGCCGCCTCGCTCTACCGTCAGCTTGTCAAGCTCAGTTCGGTAGGAAATGGACGGACGGGACGCCCCATCTATCTGGAGCAGCTCATCGGCAACGATGAAATCGGTTATCACTTCTGGTCGAGCGGGCAGGGCAAGGTGATGATTCACTACCCGATCATTCCGCTGAACGATCCGCAGGCAATTGCCAACGGCCTCCCCGATCCCCTCACCGTCAAGCTGGGCATTGCCTACCGTGTGAAGTTCGGGCAGATGGAGGGCGACATCAAGCCGACGCTGCCGTTCAGTCCGCGACTGCTCAACGGTTCCAATGGAGTGAAGGCGACGGGACGGATCGAGTATCGCTTCCCCTTCTTTGGCAATTCGTCGAACACCGAGTTTGGTGCCACGCTCAACTTTGAACTTCCCGCCGGCCGCGGCACCGACAGCCTGACGCACTCGCGCGACGTCTCGGAGAGCGGCTTCGCAACGATTCAGGGGGAGCGGTTCATCGACAGCCTCAAGACGCGTCCGGGACGTCCCCCCGTCGCCGGCGACACGCTCTTCGTCACAACGAACGGGATGTACAGCCTGCGGAACGTTGCGCAGGGCGGGTTCTTCGGCGGTGTGTGGCTGGACAACTATCAGCACCTCTTCCGCCTGACGCTCGGTGTGAGCTACACCGATGTGCTCCAGTATCGCGAGAACGACAAGGCGCTCAGGGTGCTCGACGCCGAGGCCGATCCCAAGGCGACCGTGGCCTACACTCCCTATCAGCTCTACCATCCGCAGGAGTGGTACGACTGGGTCTACGCAAAACTTGAGTACCTGAATCAGTCGGGCTATCCCTTCGGTCTGAGCGCACAGCTTGCCAACAGCACCATGCTGGTGTCCGGCTTCCTGCCGGTTTTCCCGAACTGGCTCTTCCTCGAAGCCAAGTTCTCCACCCCGGTGTTCCGGGATCGTCGTCCATGGGAGCAGCAGCCCTTCGTGACCATCTCGCCGGTGATCCGTATCAGTCTGGGACACGACGACTAACTCCTGTTGTGCGTTGCAGTGACCTCGGTATGTTTGCCCGGGTCTTCCAGCTGCACCATGGTTGTTTCCTGAACTTGTTATTTCGCGCCCCGGTGCTTCGCAAACATTGCACCGGGGCGCTCCGTTTGTTGGAGATACCCTCCCTTTTTGCTGTTCGATGCGCTGCGCCGTTTCCTTCTCCCATCACGCTCCAATGCGGCTCCGCCGTACCGTCCATACTCTTGTCCTCGCAACTGTCACGCTGATTGCTGGCGTTGTGGGCCTGTGGGCACAGGGAGGAAATCCCGACACGGTGTCGCGCAGAAATCTTCCAGATTTCACGAGCATTGTGCTGCGCGACAGTTCGATGAAAGTGGTGATTCGCAACATCGACATCACCCGCTTTCCCGACATCAGCATCGTGTTCGACGTGACGACGTTCGACAACCAGCCGGTGGAGGGGCTGGCGCTGAACGATGTGCGGGTGGCCGAGAACGGCGTTGACCAGAAGGTGATTGCGCTCAGAAAGATCGAGCGGATGAACCGTGTCCCCATCGACATCGTGTTCGCGGTTGACCGCACGGGGAGTATGGGGGAGGAGATTTCGGGGGTGAAGGAGAATATCGACATGATCGCTACGCAGCTCGGCGAGCGCGGCATCGACGTGCGTGTGGGGATGGTGGTGTTCGACGACAAGGTTGGGGAGGTACGACCCCTCACCGACGATCTCGCGCAGTTCAAGCGCTACCTGGATGCCATCAAGGTGGGTGGCGGCGGTGATGAGCCGGAGAATGCGCTGGAAGCGCTGAAGGCGTGCGCGGGGATGGAGTTCCGGCCAAGCGCCAACCGGGTTGTCGTGCTCGTCACCGATGCCTCGTATCACCGAGCCGGAGAGCTGGGCTTTGGTCGCACCGAGCTGACGGCGCCCCTCATCACCAGCCTCCTGACGAAGAAGGAGTTGCGTACCTTCTGTATTGTGAACCCCAAGGTGGTGGGCTATCAGGAGATAGCAACGGCCACCGGTGGAAGGCTCTACGATATTCGCGGCAGCTTCAGCGACATTCTGGGGGATTTCGTGGTGAACATCACCTCCTCCTACGTCGTGACCTACCGCACCGACACACGGCGCGTTCCCGACTCGATCACCGTGCAGGTGTCGATTCCCCGTATCAAGAAGGTGGCGACGAAGCGGCTCGCGGTGCTGGAGGTGGGACGGAAACTGCTCCTGACGACGATTCGCTTCGCCAGCAACAGTGCGACGATTACCGATGCCAGCGGCGATGAGCTTGGAACGATTGTGCGGCTGATGGAGGGGCGCCCCACCCTCAAGCTCCGCATCGAGGGGCACACCGACAGCCTCGGCACGAACGAGGCAAACCTGCGGCTCTCCTGGTTGCGGGCGGAAGCGGTGAAGCGCTACCTGATCCGCGCCGGCGTTCCAGGCAGCAGACTCTTCACCTACGGCTACGGCGAGGCGCGTCCTACGGCACCAAACAACACCGAGGAGGGACGGCAACTGAACCGCCGCACCGAGTTCATGATTATCGCGAAGTGAGCGGGGGCAGATGAATGCCGACACGGTGTGTCGCCGTTCGTTCCCTGCTCGTCTGCATCCCTGATCTCAACCAGTATGACCGTCCGCGTACTCCTTCTCGCTCTCCTTCTTCCACCTCTGGTTGCTGCCTGTGGCGATGATGAGGAGGGCACACGCTTTGCCCGCATCGACCACGATACCATCCCGGCCCCCGTTGCTCCAACTCCCGCTCCACAGTCCGAGCACCGCGCCACGGTGATGCAGGAGGAGCGGAAGCAGATCGATGCGTGGCTGCGCCTGAACCAGGGAACGCTGAACCCGATGGGGGATAGCGTTGAGGCGATGTACGCCGCCGTCCCCGAGCCGTTTCGATCACGCGGGGACGAGGTCATCGACCGCTACGAGTACATCGCTCTGCGCCACAGCGATCGTCCCTGGTTGAAACTCAACGCCGAGGCTACCCGCAAGGCGCTCGCAATTCCCGACACGGCCGGCCGGGCCGAGCGTGACGCACGGCTTGCAAAGGAGCGGAAGAAGAAGGGTGGGAAGGATCCGTGGGAGGAACGGTCCCCACGCCGCGCAAAGAAGCGGACGAGCACGGCACCCACCGCTCCAAAACCTGCAGGACAGTAGCTCGACTCTGATCGGCAGACTGTCTGATCAGCTACGAGAAGGGGCGCAACTTCAAGAGTTGCGCCCCTTCTGCCATCTTCGCCGCCACGCAGCAGCTATCGGCCATCGTCAATTGACTTCGGCACATTCCGTTCAAGCTCTTCGAGCCATGGTCGGGCCGAGCTGTCGCTTGGTGCACGCCAGTCGCCACGGGGGCTGAGCGAGCCGCCCGATCCCACCTTCGGTCCGTTCGGAATACAACTCCGCTTGAACTGCGTGCTGCCGAAGAAGCGCCGCACAAACACGCCGAGCCACGTTCGGATGGTTTCCAGATCGTACTCCCCGCGCTTTGCTTCGGGGAATCCTGCCGGCCAGCTTCTCTCCTCCCTGCTTCGCCACGCGTGCCACGCGAGAAACGCCACCTTGCTCGGACGAAAGCCGAACCTGCTGATATAGTAGAGTGCGAAGTCGTGCAGCGCGTAGGGTCCAATCGTTCCCTCGGTGCTCTGCGCGGCTCCTCCGGCATCTGCGGGGATCAGTTCGGGCGAAATCTCCATGTCGAGGATGTCCTGAAGCACCCCGGCAGTGGGTTCGTCGTACTGGTGTGAAAGGATCGACCAGCGGATCAGGTGCTGTATCAGCGTCTTCGGCACCGAGATGTTTACGGCGTAGTGCGACATGTGATCCCCAACGCCGTAGGTGCACCACCCAAGCGCCATCTCCGAAAGGTCTCCCGTGCCGAGGACGATGGCGTTGTGGAGGTTGGCGAGGCGGAAGAGGTGACTTGTGCGTTCGCCGGCCTGGACGTTCTCGAACGTGATGTCGTACACCGCCTCGCCGCGAGCGAAGGGGTGACCGATGTCGGCGAGCATCTGGCGACTGCTCGGACGAATGTCGATCTCCCCGGCGGTGACGCCGAGCGCGCGCATCAGCTTCCACGCGTTCTCGTAGGAGCGCTCGCTTGTTGCAAAGCCGGGCATCGTCCAGGCGAGGATGTTGGTGCGGGGGAGGCCGAGCTGGTCGGCGGCGCGCGCCGCCACGAGGAGCGCCTGCGTGCTGTCCAGGCCACCGGAGACGCCGATGACGACCTTGTCGATGCCGCTCGACGCCAGGCGCTGGGCAAGACCCTGCACCTGGATGTTGTAGGCTTCGAAGCAGCGCTCGTCGAGCAGGGCGGGGTTGTTCGGAACGAACGGGTAGCGCTCAACCGGACGGCGGAGGTCGGTCATCGACGTCTGCGGATGCCAGGCGAAGGGAACGCGCCGCATCCCTGCAATCTGTTCGCGATAGGTCTCAACACTGTCGTTGAAGCTCGAAAGACGCATGCGCTCCTGGGTCAAGCGTTCGAGGTCAACGTCTGCCAGAAGAAGCTGGTCGTGACGGGCGAACCGTTCGGTTTCGGCCAGCAGATCGCCGTTTTCCCAGATCATGCCGTGGCCGTCCCACGCCAGGTCGGTGGTGGACTCGCCGAGACCGGCGGCAGTGTAGAGGTAGGCGGCGGCGCACCGTCCCGACTGCACGGCGCAGAGGTTCCTGCGGTAATCGGCCTTGCCGATGGTGATGTTGCTTGCTGAAAGATTGCAGAGCACCGTTGCTCCAGCCAGCGCTCCCCACGTGCTCGGCGGTGCGGGTGTCCACACATCCTCACAGATCTCCACGTGGACGGCGAAGTCGGGATTCCCGTCGGCAGTGAAGAGAAGATTTGAACCGATGGGCACATGCTCACCATTCAACGTGACCTGCTCGAACGGAAGCGTTCGTCCACTCGTGAAGTGCCGCTTTTCGTAAAATTCGCGGTAGTTGGGGAGGTAGCTCTTCGGAACGATGCCCAGCGTTCGACCTGCATGGAGCACCACTGCACAGTTGTACAGGCCTCCTCCAAACCGAAGTGGTGCGCCAGCGATCACCATTAAATCGAGCGATCGGGTAGCTTCTCGTAGCTCGGCAATGGCGTTCCGCACCGCGTCGAGAAGCGCATCCTGCTGCAACAGGTCGTCGAGAGCGTAGCCACTCAGCCCCAGTTCGGGGAAGAGGGCGAGAGACGCGCCCTGCTCTGCGGCCTGCTGTGCCAGCGCAATTGTTCGCTCCACGTTCGTGCGTGGATCGGCGAGCGCCAGCAGCGGAACGCCGACGGCGGTGCGCACGAGTCCATGCCGGTGGATCGAGGTAAAGGGGAGATCGGTGGGAGTCATGGAGCAAAAGTAGGGAATAGAGGGCTGGCCTGAGAGATGTCCCCTGGGTATGCCGTGTCTACAGAGCAGCCCGTGCCATCGCTGGCAATGCTGCTTGCAACACTCTGTCGAAGAGGGGGAGGTGGCATTGTTGAGGGGGAGGGCTTTTGTAGTTTGGACGGCTCCAAACAGCAGCCGCACCCATCTCCTTCCGATGCGCGCCATCATTCCCGTTGCCGGTGTCGGCAGTCGACTCCGGCCCCATACACACACGCTCCCGAAGGTCCTGCTCAACGTGGCAGGCAAACCCATTCTTGGCCATATCCTCGATAAGCTCATCGAGGAGGGAATCACCGCAGCCACGATCATCGTCGGCTACATGGGAGAGATGGTCGAGGAGTACGTGCGCGCCAACTACACGATTGATCTCGATTTCGTCGAGCAGCCGATTCGTGAGGGGCTGGGGCACTCGATCTATCTGGCGCGCGAGGCGCTGCGCGACGAGCCGATCCTCATCATCCTCGGCGACACCATTTTTGATGTCGATCTCCAGGCGGTCACCCGGCTCGAACACTCGTCGCTCGGGGTGAAGACGGTGGAGGACGCACGCCGCTTCGGTGTGGTGGAGCTGGCAGGGGAGCGGGTCGAGCGGCTGATCGAGAAGCCCGACGTTCCCCCCACGAACCTCGCAATCGTCGGCATCTACTTCATCAGGAATGCGCGGCTCCTCTCCGAGTGCCTCGTCGAGCTTGTGGAGAACGACCGCCGCACCCGTGGCGAGTACCAGCTCACCGACGCACTCCAGATGATGATCGACCGCGGCGAGACGTTCACCACCTTCCACGTGGACGGCTGGTTCGACTGCGGCAAGCCGGAGACGCTGCTGGAGACGAACCGCCACCTGCTGGAACGGCGTCCGCTCGACCGGCGGATCACCGGCGTCGTGGTGAATCCTCCCGTCCACATCGCTCCGAGCGCACAGATCGAGAACGCGGTGATTGGCCCCTACGCCACGGTTGCCGATGGCGCGGTGGTTCGCGATGCGGTGGTTGCCGATTCGATTGTGGGCGCTGGCGCAACGGTGGAGCGGATGCTCCTGCGCGGCTCGATCATCGGCGACAACGCAACGGTGCGCGGCGCCTGGCACCGCGTCAACATCGGTGCCGACAGCGAGCTTGAGAGCAATCCATAGCCGGTGCCCTGTGAAGGGCGCAAATGGTGGAACAGTTGTCGAGTTCCGAGCGTAACCCCTTTCAATCATCAGACTCTTCGTTCATAATCCATAGTCCCGTACCTCCCATGTCCTACCTCTTCACATCAGAATCCGTCAGCGAGGGGCATCCCGACAAGGTGGCGGATCAGATTTCCGACGCAGTGCTCGACTCCATCCTGAAGGATGATCCCACTGCGCGTGTTGCCTGCGAAACCTTCGTTACCACGGGACTCGTGGTGATTGGTGGTGAGATTACGACAAACACCTACGTGGACTTCCAGGAGATCGCGCGCCGGACGATCCGCGAGATCGGCTACACGCGTCCCGAACTCCGCTTCGACTGCGATAGCTGCGGTGTGCTCAACGCCGTGCACTCGCAAAGCCCCGACATCTCGCAGGGCGTGGATACCGGCGGTGCCGGCGACCAGGGGATGATGTTCGGCTACGCCTGCGACGAGACGCCCGAACTGATGCCGATGCCGGTGATGTTCGCGCACCGCCTGATGGAGCGGCTTGCCGAGGTGCGGAAGATGAAGGACAGCCCGATGGCCTACCTGCGTCCCGACTCGAAGAGCCAGGTGACGATTGAGTACGATGAGAACCACCAGCCGCGCCGGGTTCACACGATTGTGATAAGCACGCAGCACGATCCGCTCGGCGAGTCCGCAGCGATGCAGGCGCGGATCAAGGCCGATCTGCTCGAGCACGTCATTCCGCAGTCGGTTCCGGCGGAGATGATGGACGACTCGCTGATCCTCCACGTGAACCCGACCGGCGCGTTCGAGATCGGTGGACCGCACGGCGATGCCGGCCTTACCGGACGCAAGATCATCGTTGACACCTACGGCGGCCGCGCTCCACACGGCGGTGGCGCGTTTAGCGGCAAGGATCCGACAAAGGTCGACCGCAGCGCCGCCTACGCCGCACGCCATCTCGCCAAGAACGTTGTTGCTGCAAAGCTTGCGCGCCGCTGCACCATTCAGGTTGCGTACGCAATCGGCGTGGCCGAGCCGGTGTCGCTCCATATCGACACCCACGGCACCGGCACCGTTGATGACCGTGTGATCGAGGGGATGCTGCGCGACGTGTCGATGACGCCGAAGGGGATTATCGAGCGCCTGCGTTTGCGCCGTCCCGTCTACCGTCAGACCGCAGCCTATGGTCACTTCGGTCGTTCGGGTGAGGGCTTCTCCTGGGAGGAACTGAACCTCGTCGAGCAGCTCTGTTCCACTACCGGTGTGGCAAGCGCCTGATAGAATCAGGATGTGCGGTCTGGCGCGCGGTGGAGAGTTCCAGCGACGTTGTGGCAGCCTGTGCATCCAGCCTTCTGCGAGTCCCTCGAACGATACAGGGTGAACGACTCCAATGCTCGACACGGCTCCTGACTGGTGGCGCGAGTTTTTCTTCGGTCCGTGGACCGAGCTGCACGGCTCGATTCGCGAGAGCGGCGAGCGCGAGGCCGACGCGGTTGTCCGAATGCTCGATCTCCCTTCTGGAAGCTCGCTGCTCGATGTGCCGTGTGGCCGTGGACGGATTGCGCTTGACCTGGCAGCACGGGGATACCGGCTGAGCGGGATCGACATCCATCCCGGTGCGGTAGGGATCGCGCAGGAGGAGGCGAAGCGGCGTGGGCTGGAGGTGGAACTGCGCGTCGGCGACATGCGCTCCCTGCCGTGGCACGAGGAGTTCGACGGCGCATTCAACTACTTCGGCAGCTTCGGTTACTTCGATGACGAGGGGGACCGCGCGAGTCTGCGCGCAATCCACGGGGCGCTGAAGCCCGGAGGTCGCTTGCTGCTTGGGTCGTTCCATCTGCTGGAGACGTTGCTTCCGCAGTTCCAGCCGCACGGCTGGCACCGCTACGAGAACGGGACGCTGGTGCTCGAGAATCGCAGCTACGACCTCGACCGTCAGCGCGTGGAGACGGAGTGGACCTTTATCCACGACGGCTTTGCACAGGGCGCGCGGAGTTCGATTCGGCTCTACAGCTATCGTGAACTGCGCCTGATACTCGAGTCGTGTGGGTTCGTGGAGGTCGCTGGCTACGGCACCGAAGGGATGGATCCGCTCGCCCACAACAGCCGGCGTGCGTGGGTCGTGGCGCGGAAGAAGTGAGGAGCGAAACTGTGTGAGATCACGGGCGGAAGAGTCTCCCGTGCTGGCAGCAGCCCGGGGAGTAATCGGCAAATAGCAGACAACCAATACCCATAACCAGTAATCAACACTGATGGATCACAAGGAAGGACAGTACAAGGTGCGCGACATCGCGCTTGCCGACGAGGGGCGCCGCCTTATCGATTGGGCCGAGAGCCGCATGCCGGTGATGATGGCGCTCCGCGCGAAGTATGCCGAGACGCAGCCGCTGAAGGGCTACCGCATCGCCGGCTGCCTGCACGTCACGAAGGAGACCGCAGTGCTCGTGCGCACGCTGCAGGCCGCGGGCGCCGAGGTGTCGTGGTCGGGCTGTAATCCGCTGAGCACCAACGATGCTGTTGCCGCGGCGCTCGCCGAGGATGGCACGGTGATCTACGCCTGGCACGGGCTGAACACCGAGGAGTTCTACTGGTGCATCGAGCGCACGCTCGACATCAACCCGAACCTCACGCTCGACGACGGTGCGGACCTGATCTTCTCGGTCCACAACAAGTATCCCGAGCTGTGCGAGAAGGTGATCGGTGGCACCGAGGAGACCACCACGGGTGTGCATCGTCTTCGCGCGATGGCCGCCGACGGCGCACTGCGCTACCCGGTGATCGCCGTGAACGACGCCGAGACGAAGTGGGACTTCGACAACGTGTACGGTACCGGGCAGTCCACACTCGACGGCATCATTCGCGCTACGAGCGTGATGCTGGCCGGTAAGAACGTGGTGGTGGCTGGCTACGGCCACTGCGGCCGTGGTGTGGCGATGCGCGCGAAGGGGATGGGCGCCAACGTGATCATCACCGAGGTGAAGCCAACCGCCGCGCTGAAGGCAACGCTGGACGGCATGCGCGTGATGGAGATGGACGATGCGGCGAAGCTCGGCGATCTGTTCGTAACCGCCACCGGCATCAAGGATGTGATTGTCGGTCGCCACTTCGAGTCGATGAAGGAGGGAGCCATCGTCTGCAACACGGGCCACTACGACTGTGAGATCAACCTTGGCGAGCTTGAGTCGATGGCTGCGAGCAAGCGCGAGATTCGCGCGAACAACGAGGAGTATCGGATGAACGACGGTCGCCGCATCTACGTGCTGGCACAGGGCCGCCTGGTCAACCTTGCCGCTGCCGAGGGACACCCGAGCGAGGTGATGGATATGTCGTTCGCCAACCAGTTCATGTCGCAGGTGCGTCTGGCCGAGGCGCATGCGCGCGGCGAGAAGTGGGAGAACACGGTGCACGACATTCCCGCCGAGCAGGACCAGGAGATCGCGAAGGTGAAGCTCTCGACGATGGGAATCAACATCGACGAGCTGACGCCGGAGCAGGTCGAGTACATGGACGACTACTCGGCGGGCACCTGAGAATGCTCCCAGTCAGGTAGAGCAGAGGAAGATGCGGCGGGGGGAGAACACTACGACGGCGCAGAGAGTGGACACTCTCTGCGCCGCTCTCTTTTGCTGGCTACTTCGTGCGGTCGTCACAGCGTGCGCCGCCCAGTGCAGAAAACGTGGTGCTGAGGAACGATCCTCTCAACATCACGTTCGTTGCTGCCCGGAGATTATCGAATGATAAATGGCCAGGGGGGGACGATAGCCCTAGGTTTAGGTAAGACGCTTCCCGCTGCTGAGCATCCGGTTGAATCCACGGTAGAGCGCGTAGGCCACGCCAACCGTGAGCACCGCGATAAGTGCGTACGAGAGGAGATTCCAGACGAAGCCGATGAGTGTGAATGCCAGGTTGACGGCGAAGTAGCCGACGACAAGCGCGCCGACGATGAGAAGAACTTTCTTGATGTCCATTGTAGATGCTCCTGCTCTATAGTTCGTGAGCGATACAGGCATTGCCTCGAGTGCTGCCGGCAGGAGGGATGACGAAAAGCCTCGCTGTGAGATTGCGGTGCCTTGCTCAGCCTCTGCCTGGCGCGCCGGTACGGGAGGTGCCGCGCCGAAGTTGCATCCGACGCCTCAAAGATACTCTCTATCGTGGTAGCCAATTCTCTCCCGCCCCACATCGGCACTTCCAACTCCGTGTCGCTCGCTCGTGATCGTCAGCGTGCCGCCATTCTCTCGGTGTCGGTTGGAGTCCTCATGCTCCTCCTGAAGTTCGGTGGCTATACGATAACGCACAGTGCCGCCATTCTCTCCGACGCCATCGAGTCGATTGTCCACGTCGTGGCAACGATTGCGGCGTTGATCAGCGTAATCCTGACGGCGCGTCCTGCCAGCGCCCGCTTCCCCTACGGGTACGGCAAGGTGGAGTACTTCTCTGCCGGGGTGGAGGGAGGAATGATTGTGGTTGCCGCGCTTGCCATCATCTACACCGCTGTCGCGGATCTCACCAGTGGGGTGGGGCTGCGCGAAGGGGCGATTGATGCAGGGGCCGTTGTTCTAGGAGGTGCCGCGCTCATCAACCTTGTGCTCGGCTGGCATCTGGTGCGTGTGGGGCGGCGCACATCCTCGTTGACACTGATTGCCGATGGCAAGCATATCCTCACCGACAGCTTTACCTCGCTGGGTGTGCTTGTGGGGCTGGGCCTGGTATTGCTGACAGGTGTGCGTGCGCTCGACCCGATTGTCGCGATGCTGGTGGCGGCAAACATCATTTTCACCGGGTGGAGTCTGCTGCGCGAGTCGGTGCGCGGGTTGATGAATGAACGGGATCTTGACACACTTGGCCGTACAGTGGAGAGACTCCAGCACCTCCGCACCGACGACATGATCGAACTGCACCGTCTGCGCGCTTGGCGTGCCGGCAGTCGACGCTTCATCGATTTCCATCTGCGGATTCCCTGCTATCTCGATGTTGAGCAGGGGCACGTCTACCAGCACCACATCGCCGACGAACTCCAGCGCGAGTTTGATAACGAGGCGGAAGTGTTTATCCATCTCGACCCCTGCACGCACCACTACTGCGCGGTCTGTCCGAAGCAGGAGTGTGCCGCTCGTGCGGTACCGGGGAGCATGGTTGCCGCATTCACACTGGAGCGGGCATTGGATGCCTCTGGTGTGGAGTGTGCTTCTGCGCTCGACGGTGCTTCTGTGGTTGTCCCGGAGCCAGAACTCTGGGTGCCGCCGCACGGTCTGCTTGATGACGCTTCCATAGGGCGACTGCACAGGGAGCAGCGCCACAGCCCGGTTGAATTCTTTTGAGCTAGCTCGGGCGCTGTCGGTTTTCTGCCTGCGGTCTTCCGATAAGGCGCATCGCTGATCGACGCTGCCGACATCGACAGTTGCTTACAGGACGAGAGAAAATCAGTTTGGCGGGGGTAGTGTGCTGCGGCTATATTTGCAGCCCTGCCGAAAATGCGCTCGGTGGGAAATCCGGGCGCTTAGCTCAGCTGGTCCAGAGCACCTCGTTTACACCGAGGGGGTCGGGGGTTCAAATCCCTCAGCGCCCACCGATGTCCTGGAGAGTGTGGAATATGGCGGAGTAGCTCAGTTGGTTAGAGCATCGGAATCATAATCCGAGTGTCGGGGGTTCAAGTCCCTCCTCCGCTACCGTACACCCCGGTCCATCCGATGGACCGGGTTTTTCTTTGCCGTGCCACCACTTCCCCAAATTCCATCCCGGCTTTGTCAGGGTGTTCGACGTGTCCCGTTTGTGTCCCACCATCTCCAGAGTGTGTCCCGATGCTTCCCGTCTCCACTTTTTCCGCGATGGGGCGGTCACGAGTGGCAGAAGCGTGTTCGACCCGGCATCAACTGATGTCGGAGTTTCACCGTCGCTGTATGGCAAGGGCAGACCCCTCAGATGGATCAGATGACAGGTTGAGGACGGCGGCTGTGCGTCCACTGCTGTGGACTGTAATCGCTCGTCGTCGCGACGTCGTGTATACTGAACGATAATTGCCGCGAAAGAGATTCCGTTGTCTCTTGCGTTCGCTTCTGCGCTCGCTATGTTTGCCCTCGCTGTCCACCCCAGCATTTTTTTTCTTCGTTTCCTCTCCGTCCATTCCCCATCTCCTCGGAGGTTCAATGGCACATCCCCGTGCTGCCATGTCCCTGCGACAACTCCTCGTTGTTGCCCTTCTCTTCGGCGTCACTGCCGGGTTCCTTCCCTCCGCTGCCTCGGCACAGGTCGTGCAACGGAACGTGCTGATCACCGTCGCTCGCCTCAATCCCGACTGCTATCCCGACACCGTGCTCGGTGTTCTGGAGATTCCCAGCATGACCTCACTCCCCACCAGGATTCGGTGGGGGCAGCCACCGGCTGTGCACGATCGTGATTCCGGTCGCCAGAAATCGCACGGGAACGGCGATGCTGCTCGGGACAGCTGTTCCGATGGCATCGATGCCAAGCGCAAACTGCGCGAGACCGCCATCATCTATCCCGACTGGAAGGACTTCACCGCATCGGTTGCTTTTCAGCAACTCAACGATGACGCGATGCCCGACATCCTCTTCTACCTTCGAGGGAAGGTCGAGGTTGATGGGGAGCTGCGTGATACGCTTCGACCGCTTGTGCTCTACGGACAGTATGGTCTGGACACCATGATGCTGCTGAACCTCACCGATGTTCCTGCGTTTCAATCCGAACCCTTCTTCGCGTCGGAACTCTACTTCGGCAGAGACTTCACCAACGACAAGCAGCGGGATATGCGGGACAGCGTGAGCTGGGAACTGCTGCGCACGAAGGTCAACGTGAGATCACGGGACACCACCAAGACCGACGGACAGATTGTTGACGGTCGCCAGCAGTATGGGGGGGATCCACCAGCGTTTGCAGTGCATCCCAATCCCTCCCAGGAAGTGGCATCGGTGGAGGCGGAGCAACTGCCCGCAGGAACGTGGACGGTGGAGGTCGTGGGAGTAAACGGTGCGGTGTATCACCGGCAGGAGGTGGTCATGGACGAGCCGGGAAATGTGCTTCGCACCCTTGATGTGCGGAGGCTCGCCAACGGCTACTACGTGCTGCGGGTGCGGAACACCCAAGGGATCGTCGGCACCTATCCGATTGTCGTCAAGCGCTAAGCGTCATCACTTCCACCACCTCTCTCTGCCCTCATCATGTCTTCCTTCTTTTCGCTTCGCTTTCTTCTCTTCTCGGTCCTGGTGCTTCTGTTCTCCGCTGGAGCAGTGCATGCGCAGTACTCAACCAGCGTCTTCGACCTCAAGGAGATGCAGGATCTTTATGACGAACGGGGATACGCAGGGTCAAGCGTGCTCAGCGTCGATGGCAAACTCGCGGTCAGCCCTGCCAACGGCAGCGTCTCCTACAGCTATCCGATCTCCGAGACAGAGGTTGGTGGCTTCCCGTTCAAGGTGGTGCTGAACTACTGTAGTGCGGTGCAGTTCAGCACGTTTGGTCAGTACAACCTCGCCAACCGTGATGCCTCCAGCGGCTCCTCGATCTACAACGGCTGGGAGCGTTTCGAGACCGAGCGTCCAGCGTGGATCATTGGGATCAACGGCTTCGCGCTCAACGTGCTGGCAACCACCACCGGCAGCTACCGTCCCGACCACGCAAGCTCCTCGGTCTTCTCCACAACCCAGACCTCCTACACCGATGCAGACTTCGTCTGGCTGATCGACGGCTATGATTTCTGCAACCGGATGCGCGACTTCTCCGCCGCAGGATCCGGCACCGGGGATGTTGCCGACGTCATCAAGCTGTTGAAGGACGATGGCAGTGTGCTGTCGCTCTACAACGTGCAGCCTCGTCCCGCAGGTGGGCACGCTGTCGCCGACACCGCCTCGTGGCTCTACACCGGCTACTATCACACACTCACCGCGAACGACCGTGGGTTCGCGGTCGTCGAGTTCGACACGTCGTCGTGGCAGTTCTCGCTGCGGTCGCAGATCGAGTATGCCATCGTCGACCCAGCACTTCAGCGTCCGCTGCTGCCACGTCTGGTGAGCTACTATCCGGGCGATGGACTCCGCTACATCTTCCGCGAGCGACTGGCACCCTACGGCAGCGACTCCTACTTCCGGGGCACCGCCAACGGTGAGAACACCGGGGGACTCTACGGGCACCCCAGCATCTTCTACCTGGAGGGGGTGATGAGCGCCTCCGACACGCTCCTCTCCTTCACCCGCACACGCCACTATCCCACCTACATCGTTGACAACCGAGGCTCCGGCTCCTACTTCTCGATCCCGAACCCGGTGCTGCACGACGACTCGACGCGGGGCAGAGCACTGATCACCGAGTTCTCGGGGCATCGGTTCTCCATTGGAGACCTCTCGATGACGATCGAGGCGATGGGACGGACAACGAAGATCTACTACCTGACGCAGAAGCGCTGTGGTCCCGACGCCGGAAGCTGGGGGACCTACATGCCGCTCGGAGAGCTGGGGCACATGACCCCGACAACGCGGATGTTCGCGATGCTGCCGGACAATCACACCTCGCTGCACGCTTCCTTTATCGGCTATGTGACGAAGATCATCGACCCGGAACAGCGGGTGACCACCTTTGAGTACGAGCAGAAGACCCGACGCTACCAGAACTTTGGGTTTCCCCAATCGACCAGCGGCACGACCCTTGGCTTGACGAACTATCGGTTGAAGCGGGTGGTGGAGCCGACGGTGAAGTACACGCTGCACTACAAGCATGGAGCGGGACTTCAGACGATCAACCACAGTTCGCTCTCCTCCAACGACCAGGGAGCCGTGAACGATGCCGTGGACACGCTCTGGAAGCACACGCTTGCCGGAGGAGCGCTGACGCGGTCGGTCTACACCTACACCCCCAATCTCTCCAACCCAAGCGTTCCCAACTTCACGGATGTAGTGCAGTACGACTACGTCACCGGGCACAGCAAGACGACCGAGACACGATTCAACACCCGCATCCTTGGAACACCGAACTCGATCGTGATGCCCCATGCACGGCACACCGAGGTCACCGATGTGATTGAGACTGCCGACACGCTGGTCACGACGCAGACGACAAGCTACATGCAGGGGAACAGTCTACCAGGGAGTCCTGCGGGATCGCAGTATCAGGTTCTCCCCTCCCAGATGATCGTGACGCGCAACGGCATCCCGGTCAAACGTGAGGAGTACAGCTACGTCGTCGACACGGTGCGCTCCTATGGCGGGAACGACACGCTGGCAGGGAGCTACGGGATGGATGTGGTGAAGAAGGTGACGCGCCGTCTGCGACCTGATAATAGCCTGCTCCTGCTCGCCGACACAGTGGAGTACCGTCACCTCGATCTGATCGACACCACGATTGTCTTTGCACAGCCGCAGTGGAAGAAGCTGGCGTCGATGGCGAAGTACTTCTACTACCGCGACACCCTGCATGATCCCTACGTGCTAAGTCGGCGGTGGGAGGACCTGATGTTCCTGCCACCGATTGCCGTCTGGGGCGACACGACCTTCGTCCCCCGTCACCTGATCGTGGGGCACGTGGCAGGGTTGGAGAGCCGTTCGACGCGAGCGAGCGCCACCGGGGAGATCTTGCAGGGAGTACGGCGCTGCTACGAGCCGGTGGACTGGGAGAAGATCGCTGCTGGAGTGCCGCGTGTGCGCGTAATTCGCGATACGGTGGTCGGGCGTGGTGGCGTGACGCTCCCTCCGTCGGAGAATCGCTACGGACTGCGGACGCTGTTGCCGACGCAGGTGATTGCGCCGACCGGTGCGCAGACCTGTATCGCCATTGGTCAGCACAACTACTACCGCGACACCAGCAGGTTCTGGATACCGGGCGGTCCGGGCTACGACACGGGCTGGAAGCGCTCGAACCACAACGGACTCTCGCTCGACACGCTCTATCCCTCCAGCTACTCCTACTACCGTGCCGTCGGTGAACGGAAGTACGTGCGCTCGACCAACGCCGCCGGGATCATCCGCGAGGACAGCATCACGACCGCGCGGGAGTTGTCGTACTACGGTCGTCCGATCAAGGAGGTCGACGCTAACGGGTGGGTGAGCCATTACGACTACGACAACAACGGGCGACTCCGTACCGGGTGGCTCCCGTATGACTTCCCACCGAATGCGCAGAGCGAGGGACTGGACACGATCCAGACTGCTGCACGGTTCTCGCAGGAGATGTACGGGAAGACGGAGTTCTGGTACTGGCATGACACCCTTGCCTGCCAAGCACTTGGGTTGCCACCGTATCGCAAGTTCTGGAACGGCAGTTATCTCTTCGCACCGGGCACGGATCACACGCTGCTGCGAGCAGCACAGCCGGTCAGTGAGTTGCCGGAGTGTCCGTGCGATACCGGCGGAGGGGGTGGTGGGAGCAGCGTCCAGCGGGAGGAGGATCGCAAGGATCGGGAGCGCGCGCTGGCAACGACGTGTGCGCACGACTTCTCCTATTTCCAGTGGAGACCGGATAGCGCTATTGTTGGGGTACTCTCGATTCCGAAGACGGCAGAGACTCCTTTCGGTCACCTCATCTCGCTCGACAGTGCATGGGTCGAGGTGCTGGTCACCGACGTGCAGGGAAGCTGCGTGAACCTGGAGGTAAGTGTGCCGGAGTACGGCTTCTCACGTACCTACGTCTTCAACTGCGGTGGCGGGATTGGTCCTGATCTCCCCTACAGTGTGCAGGGCAAGGGGGGGAGTGAGCGTGCGTTGCAGGGGAATGGTCTGACGGTCGTTCCGGGAGGACGGCTTCTCCAGTTTGACATGACGCCGATCCGGGACAGCCTGGTAGCGATGGCGTTGGACCGGACGCTCTACGTGAAGTTCCGGGTGACGACGGTTGGGACGGGGGTGGATATGCTGGGAGGAATGGCGTCGGAGGACCTGCGCCCACGACTCTGGCTGAAGGGAACAGTGGAGGGGTATGTCGACGGGCACGACGACTACACGCTCGCCTATCATCATGATGATGAGACGCTGACTACAACGGTGAGTGCAAAGACCGACGACACGCTGCACAGCGCAAATCGTGGCGGTGCGGACTTCCTGCGGCACGCGGAGACGAAGCACCGCTTCGGTGCGGACTACCGGCTACTCCAGAGCGAACTGACGATTGGCAAGCCCAGTGCGCCGGTGCGGGTGGATACCGTGCGGCACGCGCTGAGCGGTGCAGGTCTGCCGATGATGACGGTTGACCAGGAGGGGGACACGGCATCGGTGATCTACGACGATGCCGAGCGTCCGGTGACAGCACTGAACACCGATGGCACGCAGACGTTAACCGGCAACGTGATCGGCACGCCCGCACAGTTTGGCATCCTCGATCAGGACTTCTATGGATTCTGCTCGGTGAGCTATCGAGAGAACGAGCTGGGGATGGTGATTGCCGAGTACCGCGATGCCTTCGACAGTCTGCGTCGTATGGTGGTAGACACCGGCGGATTGCAGTTGACAACGAAGTATCACTACGACACGCTGGGCAGAGTCGATACGGTGGTGAACCCTGTCGGACAGAAGACGCTGTACACCTACGACGACTTCGGACGGGTGCGGACCAAGACCCATCCCGACGTGGGGACGATCAGCTACGCCTACGACATGCTGGGCAACGTCCGGTTCACGCAGACCGAGGAGCAGGCACATCGGGATCGCTTGACGTTCAACGAGTATGACGATCTGAACCGACTGGTGCTGGTGGGCGAGGCGTTCTTCTCGAATGAGGGACGGTGGGATACGCTCTACCCGCCGAACCAGACCGACAATCCGGGGGACAGTACCATTCTGGGTCTGAGTGTCGTTGGTGGTGGAAGTGTGCCGGAGGGGATCGCAAAGAATCGAGGGGAGCGCCGTTTGATGACCGGGGGGAGTCGCCGAACGGATCGCATCGACCCGAACGTTCTGCACAATAGCGGGTTTGGTCCATTGCTGACAGCAAACGCGACGGTGTGGCAGATTCCATTGGCGACAGTGCCAACGATCCCCGCGCCAGGGGTTGGCACTTGGTGGAGTTCAAACTGTACACTGCCGCTGAGTCCGGAACTGGGAGAGACGACACCTACGGATCACCCCTCGCTGGTGCATCAGTGGCAGCGCTGGACCGTGGCAACACCCGCTGCCGACAGCAGTGAGTTCGAGAACATTGCAAAGTATCCACACTTTGGGCGGATTGCCATTGCCTACGACACACTACCAGAGCGGATGGGAGGGATCTGGGGGAACTTCCCGACCTGGCAGAAGTGGGATAGTCTCTCGCCAACTGGTCGTGTGCGGAATGGACGAGGACGGGAGGTAGCGGTGGCGTGGCGCGAGCGACATGATCAGCCCTATCACTACAGCGTTCTGAGTTATGACGAGCGGGGTCGGGTGGAGGCGCTGCTGCGGTTCACGGAGAACCTCGGGTTCGATGGGGTGTACTACCGGTACAACAGCGCGAACCAGATCGTGCAGGTGATGACGGCGGACCCCTACCATCGGCACACGGTGTGGTATGGCAGCGAGTGGAATGCGAGGACTGACTCGGTCTGGAGCTTGTTGG
>Ga0206107_1000112_pt1 | contig 70385 bp, 111 predicted proteins | sample 2B0metagenome_FD_148652 | JGI IMG/M metagenome (GOLD analysis project Ga0206107, IMG submission 148652) | Enriched microbial communities from leaf-cutter ant dump, University of Wisconsin, Madison, United States - 2B0 | ecosystem: Environmental > Terrestrial > Nest > Insects nest > Nest dump...
TTGCACTGCATTATTGCGCTGCAACATGCTTTCCGCTGCGCTGCGGCATAAATACCGCACCATCACTGTGGTATGTAGGATGCCCGCTGGCGCGTTTTGGTATTGGCGCGGCGTTTGGTAGCCCCCCCTGCCCCGGCCAGCGCACCACGGGGTCGCCCTGCCGGGGCAACGCGCCGCCCCGCGCGGTGCGGTGCCTCTAGCCCCGGCCAAGCCGCTCCCAGCCGCGCCGCACGGCGGCATACTGCGCGTCCGTCAGGTAGCCTCGCTTCTCCCAGAAGTCTGTGACACTGCCGATGAACATCTTGAAATCGAGACTGCCGGGCGCGCCGCGCAGGGCCGTCAACCACTCGTCTATCTCGTCGCCGGTGTTTCGACCATTGTCGCCTTGTCCTCCACCCTGCTGAGCGCGCCGCCCATATGCGGAGCCCGAGGGCTTGGAGTTGAAGCGACTGCCGCGTCGGGACGGTGGAACCAAGTGGCTCCTGTCACTTGGTCCCACCGCCAGCACGTCAGCCCACGTGATCCCGATCTCGGCCAGCATCCTGTTGGCGAGCCGCACCGCTGCCAAGGCCTCGCCGTCGGAACTACTTTCTGTCATGCGCATGATCTTGGTCAGTTTCACTCTATCAACGCCCCCGCTCATGGCGTTGTCCTTATCGGCGCAGGAGGCGGGGGCCTGACGGTGATCTGCGACACCCCGGCGTTGCGCCCGCCCTTTACCACGTATCCCTCGGTGATCGGCGCGGTTTTGTTTGCTGTCTGTTGTATCCCCGCCAGCTTCTCGATCATGTCTGCGGCCTCGCGCATGACCAGACAGTGCTGCGATCCGATCGGATGATACATCATGTAGCGACGCAGTCGCCCGACGAGATCGCGTATCTCGCTCTCCGTTGTCACTGTTTCGTCTCCAGTTCCCACCAGTCGTGCAGCAGTTTCACCTGTCTCTCGTTCGCGCAGATCTCGCCGCTGAGTGCGCCCTCGCCGACCTCGCAGCCGATACTCACGGCGTATGCGCAGTATCTGCGCATCAGGTCAGCGGCGGCTGCCGACTGCATTCCGACGTTCATCAGATTCGTGGTTCGACCTTTATTGTGTTTCATTGGTCAGTCTCCAAACAAGCTCAACTGCTGCGGCTTGGTTTTCGCCTTCTTCGTCTTCGCAATCTTGGTGACCTTTTCCCGTGCCGTCTTCTCTTTCACCGCCCTCGGCGCCCGCACCGCAGCAGAGTTCGGCATCTCCCAAGACACCGGCGACCCTGGACCCGGGACGCTCACGGGCAGGCGACTCTTCTCGACGTGTGTGGGCCACTTCATTATTCTGTAGAAGCCACAGAGATCGCGCATTTCCTCGGCCTGCTCACGAGTTGCGTAGACACACGCGTCGTTCGTGTCGCTCACGGCACCCCAGTCGGAGTGAAACGAAAGTTCTTTCTTTCGTTTCGTATTGATGCGGATGACCCAACTCATCGCCACGGATTCCTTCCCTTGCCGCAGATGCACCATCTGGTTTCGTACAGGTTCCAACGTTTGCAGTGCGGACACTGCCAGACGTCACTCATCTCCACAATCGTACACGTGAAACACGAGATCCACGTTACCTGCCCGCAGAAATGCGGTGGAGACGAAGGTCCACTTCTCCTTGATAGATCTGGTGATGCTCCAGCCGGTGCCGACGGCGCGCTCACGTCGCATTCTGCCCATACACATAGACCCTCGGGCCTGAACGCCGCCGACAGCACACGAGCGCACGACGGCATGTCAACATCTATGATGCAGTTACCCGTTGATTTTGTTGGGGTCGATGATGAATTTCCAGATTGAAAGTTCCAATGGTCTCTCCCGATCCTGCAAAATAAAAGGGTGACACACCGATCACTAAAGACCGGTGTGTCACCCTCTGTCACACAGTGAAGTCGTTGGGGGCTACTTCACCGTGATCCAGCCCTGCGCGACGGAGAAGTTCAGCGTTCCGCGAGCGCCACCGCTCTTGAGGAACTGCTCGACCGTCTTGCCGTCGTGCTTCATGAGGTTCGCGACGCGATCGAAGCGTCCGGTGCCAGCGCGCGCCGGGTTCTCCTTCAGCTTCACGTGGATCGTTGCATCAGGAGCGAACTTGCCCGCGCGCACCGGAGTGCGAGCATTGCTGGCGGCGGTTTTCGCCGACTTCTTCGTCGCCTTCCCGGCTGTCTTCGTGGTCTTCTTGGTCGCGGTCTTCTTGGTAGCCTTGGTCTTTTTCGCTGCACTCATCTGATCACTCTTTCTTTCACTGGTTCCCTTCTTCGCGGCGGTCTTCGCCGGATTCTTCGGGCTTGGTGTCGGTGCCGGGGCGGTCGTTTCTTCGGCCGTCTCGGCACCCTCACTCCGCGCCGCCGCCTTCTTCTTGGCGATGGTCGTGGTCTTCTTGCGCTCCTTCTTGGGAGGAGCCTTCTCTGGTGAGGTGGACGACTCATTGTCGTCCGGTTCACCGGCAGACTCTCTAGAACTGACCGCCGCATGTTCGACGATCATCGGATGAAGCTCAGCTATCACCCGTCGCAGTTCGGCGTCATCGTCCGTCTGCACAAGCAATTCGTCCGGCACCTGGAACTTGATATCGTGCGCCGTTGCCAGCATCTCACTATATGTCTCGTGAAGACGATCAAGACCGAGCACGTCAAGGTCCTCGATCTGTTTTGTCCAGTCTTGTATCTCGATTGCCATTGAGGCAGGTCTCCTTAGATTGACACGATGAATCATCACTAACACTGACGTTGAGCCGGAGCAAGCCCGGCGTGGTCGGTTATTTCCCTTTCTCTGACCTCCCAACACGTTCGATGATATCAAACAACTCGCCGGCCAGCACCTCACCGTTCTCGATACCGAGCACGACCTGTTCCGTCATGTAGTCGATTGTCATATGCCTCACCGTAAACCCGGCTGCGTTGACTGAGTTCACGTCGAGATTCGACCGCACAATAGATGTCATCGCGATCATGGTCCCCTGCACAAAACAGTTGAGCTGCTGCGAATTGGAGAGTTCGCGAAACAACGTGATCCTCTCAGCGTCACCGAGCATCTTGGTGGCCTCGATGGCGAAGTGCCGGATGAAGTGATCCAGCATCTTGTCCTTCTCGTCGCCGTTCAGTGGCATCGAATCTGACCGAATGGTCATGCAGCACCCCCGATCATGGTCGCAGAAGCGGGGGTTGGATGTGGGAGCCAGCGCGAGACAGCGCGAATGCGCTCATCGATCTCGTCGTGCTCGTTCTTTGGCGACGCGTCCTTGAGTATGGGAACACCGCTGTAGATCGACTCGGTCACCTCCTCAAGCGTCGCCTTTCGGCGGTGCGCGTACCACTCGACGTTCTCCGGCTCACCCATCCTAATAAGGACGCCGCCCTTGCCGTCGCGAAACGCCCTCCAGCTCTTGGTCACCAGAACCGCGACACAGCCGGGGTTTCGCATGATCATCAGACCGGGCGAGTCGCGCGTCTCGACGTCCTCCATTCCCTCAATGTTGCGGCGGCGCGCGGGTTGAGTTAGGAATGGACACGCGAGCGCGGCATATCGCGCGCACTCTAGGTGATTCGGCGGCTCGGCGCTCGTGCTGGTCACGACGCACATGGGACCCGCGACGAACGCCTTGTACGTTCCGAGCGGTTTGCCGCACATCCAGCACAGATTCTTCTCCATGCAGCGCATGACCGTTCCCGGCAAGATGAACCTGAAATCCCACTCACCGTCGCGTCGGGCAACGAAGTACGGCACCGGATAACCCTGACGCGACACGGGACGCATTCGCATTCTGTGTGGCAGTGGTATGCTGCGCACCGATGGATTCAACTGTTCAATTGTTATTATCACGCTACTCATCCTCATTGCTCTTGCTCAAGCGAAGATTTGACTCATTGATCTCTCTCAAGCGAAGAATAGACCTTCCCATGTTGTTACCATTCAACCAACGATCGACATCCCTCAGTGAGTGGTGTCCCACTGGCAACTCGTCCCACGCCTGATAAAATCAGCTATGGCTTCATTGATTTGGTCTCTCGTTATCATTACTTGCTTTCTCCTATCACTGATCCCTCACCATGCTTCTTGAGACAGTCCGGGCTCACGCAACGACCCACGTGATCAACCTGTATCGGGCCGCAGTCTTCGCAGAGCACGACGGCGAACAGACCCTGTCGCGTCTGCTCCGCAGTGGTGTGGCCTGCATGATCTGTGAAGTCTTCGCCAAATATCTCGAGACTGCATTGCTGACAGAACGATGCCATTTGGTTATTTCTCCTGTAATCTCTTGTTCTCCTCGATCATGTCACGCGTCGGATACGTGACCCCGATGCCATAGCGCCACTCGAAGTTCGTATAGTCGCCACTGTCGACGACGATGACCCTTCGCGTGATGCCGACGTTCGCCGCGACGTTCGTGCAGTAGAAATATGCCGTCTCGACCGCCTCGCGCGCTCCCAGGTCGCGTCGTATCTCCTCATACGATCCGTCCTCGAAGAACTGGAACACGCGGAATCTCTCATTGGTGTCATCATAGATGTTGTTATCACGCATCTTCGAGTCTCCTTCGTCGCTTGGTCCTTGGTTGTTGCTGTAGAATATCACGTAAGCTGTCTATACTCGTGGCCGGTGCGAACCTCAATTCAAAGAACGCCGCCTCTCGCACCACTCCATCAGCCCATAGAATGTGTGGATTGCGGATCCCGTGCACGAGCACGAAGGTGAGTTCATCGTGCCCGAGCTTGGTCCTGATGGACCCGTAGATGCCGCGAATGCGGTAATGTCGTCCCTCGATCGGCCACGCGATCTGCGGGAATCTGTCGGCGTCGTGCGGCAACGTGCCGTTCACGCACACGACAGGCTGACCAACGTAGAACATGCTCATGCTCAGTCCTCACCTCAGCTCGCGCAGCACCTCTAGCCCCCCGCTCGGTGCATCTCACGTTCCAGTATTCTTGATCGACGTCATATGCCCCGGTGTCGATGTGAACGAGACCCTTGTCATGAAGTGAGTTCAGTGTTGGTCCCTGACACTCGCCGAGCTTGTTGCAGTCTTCCTTCGACAACCATTGCAGTAGAAGGATCTCATCCTTTGTCAGCATTGTCATCTCACGTCTCCAGCTCTCTTCTTTTTCGGCTCTATCCGACCCTGACCGGGGGGCTGATACTGCGCGTTGCGATCGATGAAATAGTCGAGCGACCTCCCGAACGTGTCAGCAGCCTTCAGCAACGTTTCGATCGACATCTTGTTTTCGCCGGCTTCGTACTTCTGTATCTGCTGATACGACACGTCGAGCTTCTTCGCCAGCTCAGGCATTGTCATACCGGCTGTTCGTCGCACGACGCGAAGTCGCCTACCTATGACCTTGTCGATCTCTGACGGTGGTCGCTTGCCGCGCTTCTTACTAGTTGCCATCTCTGTCACCATCCCTGTGTCTTTGATCCATCGAACCCGGCGTATGGAATCAACTTCCCTTTCACTACAGCCCTGCGGTGTCTGCGACCAGTTCGCTTTCTATTGTCAGCTTGTCGCTTCTCAATGAGGACGACATCTCGGCACGAGTCACAGTATTTCCTAGCATTGCCGCGCGTCATGGCCGTGAAGATGACGGCACAGCGCGCGCAGTATCGCGTCTCCCATCTTTCGTTTGGCATCAGTCTGCCCCTCCATCGTACCCGGCGTATCGAACCAGTCGCGGCTTGCGCGCGGTCGCCTCACCCCTCGCCACTTTGTCGCGATGACGCGCGTAACTTTCTCGCCTGCTCTCCTTGGCAGCAATGGGCTTGCACGTTGCGCAGAGCGTGTGCCGCTTCTTCACCATCATGTATTCGAACTTCTCGTTGCATCTGCCGCAGACACCGATCTGAATCTTTGGCTCAACCGGCTTCGCATTGTATCGTCGATATGGCCTGACCATCGCCCCCTCACTTCACCCCTTCGGCTGCCACGTATCCCGCTCGCACTGCATTGCGCAGCGTGGTTGGATTTCCGTGATGTCTAACAAACTCTTCAATTGTCTTGCCGTCATGTTGAAACAGAAGTTCCCACCGCGTCCAGGCGTCAGTGCCAGCGCGCTTCGGGTTCTTCGATTTCAATTTCTTGATCACGCTGTCCATCGGCAGGTCTTGCGCCTTCTTCTCCTGCTTCGACAGCATGTCACCGCGCGTTGCGCGTGGTGCGCGCACACCAGTCTTCTCCATGCTCGACTTCGTCGGCAGTGCCCAAGGGTACGTGTCGGAGATCGCCTGTTTCTCGCGCTCGTGCAGCTTGGCAAATGCTACAGCGTCGCGTGGTGTCTCTTTCAGGTATCTCCTGATCTTTTCGATGGCGAGCAGACGTTCGGGACGCATCTGTCCTGACTTGGCTATGTTCTTCGCCTCGCTCAGGTCAAAAGTGCTGTCGATGAACTGACCGTCTCGATAGACCCAGTGAGTGAATGAGCCGTCGCTGTTCTTCGACGATCGACGAATGCGCGGCGGTGTCTTCTCACCATCTGGCACGTGATCGAGATGCCAGTTGTCCTTGTCGACCTCGATCCATTTCCAGTTGTCGCGGGCAGGCTTGGTCTTACTAGCCTTGACCATCTTCTCACCTCCCTTGTGAGGCACTTATCTGCGCGTCTTTCAACAGTATGTAGATCATACGACTTGACACCGTTCCATTTATGATCTGCAACTTTATTGGATATGAATTTGATGTCCTTCGCAGATACAAGAACCGATTGTCTTTCTCCAAGGCATAGTATGGTTCCAGTGTTGTTTCTGCGTCACCAACGACCATTCTAGGTGTCATCATCGTTCTCTTCCCCTGTACTTCTCAAGAGACCACGGCGAGCCGCCTCGCGTGTTGTACGGTCTGTGTGCCGACACTTGAACGACGTGCAGACCGTATATGTTCAACTCACCGATCATCATTCTCGCATCATGCTGCGATGCGAACAGAAGTGCCGTCGCCGGGTCCTCTGTCCACTTGAAATCTGCGCGCGCCAGCAACGAGCCGTCCAGATTGCACACTGCGAATCCAGTGACGATGTTCATCTTCCGAGTATCTCCTTCGCTCTCTCAAGTGCTTCATCCCACGCGTCATCTGACACGTTGTCGACGATGACACGGAGCCACGTCCATTCCAGGAGGTCAACGGGATTGACCATCTGTTCATTATTCTTATGGGTGTCGATCAGCAATACGGCCTCATCCCTTGTCATCGTTCAGTACCCCTCATTGTCTGTCGAGCTGTCATCAGCGTCTCATTCCACACATCGTCCGACACGTTGATAGCGTTGACGATGATGGCGATGACACGCAACAAAGCCTCCTCGGTCATGCCCGGTACTCCTCTCGCTTGATGAACGGGAAACACGTGACCGCCGTATCGTAGTTCACCGGGCTGCCACGATCCGCGATTGCGAGCGCCACGTAGGCGCGCGAGATGTCATAGTTTTTGTCATCCGACGGCGGCAGTCTAACAATGCCGCAGTAGCACTTGAAGTCGTTGACCTGACCGGCGGTCAACACATACATGAGAGACACGCCACTATGTGACAGATCAGGAACACCTGGAACATACGTGTTGACTACTCTCATCTTACATTCTCCTTCTTGTCTGTTATGCTGTCAGCCAGTTTTGCGATCACCTCAGACGCCACGCATAGAATGAGGACACGCCATGTCATCTCGACCTCAAGAATGATAGCGACTATTGCCAGTGGAACATACCACAGAACACCGTTGACGAAACCTCGAATCAGTCTCTGATATGCAATCATGACCTATCCTTCTTCAGGTCAACACACATGTCGGACGACAACGGACCGTGCGGCAAACTGGTAAGACTCTCCGATCCAACAGTCATCTTCGAGACCAACAACTCACCGAATGCTTCGATCAACTGATCGAGTACCTCGCAGGTTTCGGCGCTGCAACCGGAACACTCTCGGTACTCCTCCATCGCATCGACGCAGTCGAACAACACGGCCTCGGCGATCTCCATTTGCGCACTCGGCGTCTTACTCGGCCTGTTCGGCGCGGCGTCCTGGATTGTCACGAGCACACCACTTATCAGCCCCCGCTCGCGATCGCTTATCTCGTCGAACGGGTTCTCCATCAGCGTGTGAACAGACCGCAGCACGGCGAAAGCGTCTGCTGCCGCCCTGACGACCGAGACCGTGCGAGGCGGGGGTATGACTGCGCCCGGTTGCTTGCTGCCCGTGATCATCTCGATCGTGCTCCCTTTCTTGGATCCCTGCCGTTGGCGTGTGACACAATGACGCGACTGCCGTCGCCGCCGTGCGATGCTTGTGTTCTTGACTCTGGTTCGGTCTGCGGTAGACCGGGTTTCGTCTCATCAACGAGAACGTATGTTTCGATCAGGTGAACGTTCGGCCTGCGCAACATCTCTGCTCGACACTCGATCAGTCCGGCCATGGTTCTGAATGATCGCCACTGATCCTGAATCGCCGTCCCATTCGGGGAACGGCGATGCACGACGCGAAGACGAAACGGTATCGCATGCATTCTACTCACTTGATTCTCCCGGTCTTTCTCAGCCAGACCATCAGACTCTCCAGAACATCGTCGTCGAGGAACACGCGATCCTGCTTCGAGTACCCGTCGTGAGAGAATATCTCGACGTGGAAACCATCATCGAAAGCGTAGAGACCGTCTCCGAGATAGATAGTGCCCTCCTGAAATGCCACTGTCATTTCCTCCCTATCATCAGGCGACCACCACCATTACCGACCTGCCCGTGCAAGCTCATCGCGCTGCCCGCCGCGCGTCCGGCATCATAGCCTGTCTTGCCGTATCGTATGGCCTTCGGCGTCGCGAACCTGATGTTCATGTTCTCCTTCATGAAATTGCGCACGAGTGTCTGCTCAGAGACGAAGAGCGCGGGCAGGTTGCCGGGATTGCTGCCGTTCCAGACCGGCTTCTCCTTGTGCGTCTTCTCGCGGCGCATTTCGTCGAGCCTCTCGCTCAATCGCATCATGCACCCCTTGCGGAAATCGATGATGTTCTCACCGATGTTCTTCTTTCCCCACTCATTCGAGAGGCGAATCGTCGTGCGCACTAGATAGTCCGTCATCGACAGTGCGACCTCAACGTTGTGAGGACGACCGACAATCTTCCACGTCTTGTCACCACGCGCCGGTGATACCGCCTCACACATATAGAAACGACACACCGACCTGAGCAGAATTTTCCGTGATGGACTCGTCCATCGCCGCGTTTTCTCGTCGTGGTTCGAGACCTCGACGTCGCCTCTCTCTATGTCTGGCTCCTTGACATCGGACATCGAAAGCCCGTTCTTGACCAGAAGCTCCTGCACCTTGGCGGCATAACTCGCCGCCTCGGCCTCGGTGACACTGGCGTCGTTGGCCTTTGCCATCAATGCCCGGATCTTGCGGGCGAGCGGGCTCTCCGAGTGATTTCCCATCTTGCTGTTCTCCTTCACAATTTATGCTAGACTAGCACCGAGCACGTACCGAAACAACGTGCTCGGTGTTTGCCTATTTCAACTCCGCGACCGCCGCGCCGACGACGCAGTCGTCTTCAATGCACGACGCTTGCGTCCGTGAACAATCTCGTACTTATCCACTGCCCCATCGAGCAACGCGAGGAGATGAACGACGCGACCGTGGCCACGACGCAGACGCGGATCGGACTTGGTCTCTGATTTCAGTTGAGCTTCAAGCCGCACGAGAGACGAGCGGACAGCGGCGTAGTTCTTCAGATTCTTGGTCATGTCGTTGTACTCCATTACACTGTTGTGATGCGACAACCGCATCGTGCTGCCCCGCGCTGCGGGACAGTGTCGATGAGGTCACTTGATCGTCACTGCTCACCCTCATCATCTGTGTCATTCAGCGTCTCAAGAAACACCGCGTCGCGGTACTCCTCTCGCATGATCACGACACTCACGATCGGCACGTATTCACAATCGTGATCGGACCACACGAGAACATTGGTCTGAGGCGGCGCGAGACTCAGGCTCGCGATCAGCTCGGCGACCGTCATCGGCTTCGGCTCGGGTCCGAGCGGCTGGCTCATGCCGCCACCCGATCCCTCGAATGGATCGTCACTCATGTCTGCGCTCCATCTACTTGAGATGACCGATGTCGCAGTTCTCGTGCGCGTAGACATAGCGTGGCAACCCGTCATCGCCGGTCACGAGCCTCGGCTGACAGGCTGTCTCCCACTCTTTCTCTCGCGCCTCGATGGTCGCGATGTCGGCGGCAGTCAGCCTCGGCAAAGCGCTCACACCATCTTCACTGACAGCGGTCGAGCAGCTATATCCATAGTCGGAACGCTGACACCGCTTCCGGATTGTCGTGTCTGCATTCGCAACACCGGCGAGCAACACGGTCGCGCTCAACACCGCCGCCAGCATCAACCCCCGCTTGCGGTGAGCGGGGGCTGGGATCGTGGCGCGATCTGAGTTGATGAGCCTGTTGGTCATGTTCGTTGTCCTTCGATTGCTGTTGATATGAAAATCTGTCTATCAAAACTTTTCGTCTGCGACGGCGGCACGTGCATATTGTTCAGCCTCGCTGTCGTCGACGTACCTCTCGACATAGCTGACAGGGACACTCATCACTCTGTTGCCGTATTGGTCGTAACCGTTGTCGCGACTATCGCCGACTGGCAGCACGTCATCTGGAAAAACGTCGATATACGTCGCCGCTATCCAGACAAACCTGCCCGTGTGATGCATGATCGGCACCGGCAGTCTGTCGGCATACCCGTCGAAGAAACCTCTTTTCATCAAAACGTGTGAATGAACCTGCGGAATATACTCAGCCATCGTCGGTCTCCTCACCATCTATCTTCGTCGATCTGCTCGTCACACTCGTATGACGGGTTGCGCAGCACGTCGCTGCGGTAGCGCGCCATCTTCTGTTGATGGCAGTCCTCGCAGGTTCGGCACAGTGGTATGCCGCGCGCGTCGTGTTGCCAGTGGCTCGGCTTGCCCGACTTGCACGGGCACGGTCTGACTTGATATCTCGACATTGAAGTTCTCCTGATCAGAGTGTTCAAACGTGCTTGGCGGCTTCGCAGAGCACGGTGTGGTACCCGTACTTCTTAATAGCATCGGTGAGTTCAATCGCGAGTTCAGGTTCATACGATGACAGACATGAGATGCAGATCTCTGCAACGCATTCAGCGTCGTCACTACCCTCCCCCATATCGACTGCGGCAGACCGGCTGAAACCATCAAGCCAGTTGATGAGGCCGTCCGAGAGTTCAATTGATGATGCAGACATTGCTCTCTCTCTCTCTCTCTCCCTTGACGTGTATCAGGTCGTCTCCCGCTGCTGATCGAGCGGTGGAAACATCTCCTCGACACCGCCGTCGGGCATCTCGACCACGCAGTTGCAGTCTTCGAGTATCTGCTTGCACAGAATGATCAACTCCATTCTGTAGTTATGTTCGGACTCGGAGACCTTGCCGTATGGATTCTCGCGCATCTCCTCGGCGCAGTCACTGAGATCGCGATAGGTGTTCTCAAATCGGCAGTAGCTCATGTTCGCCATTGTCTTCGTTCCTTCCATTGCTGTTGTTATCTTCAAGTCCAACCCACGCCTCGCCCAACTGGCGAGACGCGATCTTGACGCGGACCCGCTCCTCGCACTCTCGAACGAGACGAGCCATCTCCAGCGTGATATCGAGATCCCTGCTCATGACATGATCGGCAGCGCGCCGTCCTCGTCTATCAGGCTCAACGTGATCGTCGTCTTGTCGGCGAGCCTTACGTGAATGTTCTTGTCCTTGATTTTGCATGAACGAACGACGCGCGCGCCGCGCGTGGTGTTGGCGTACCTTGCGATGCCGCTCAACGCAGCGGCAAGAATCTCTTCGACGCTGTCGTCGGTCACCTCGGTCACCGATGCTTTGCTTATTTTCATCTTTTCTCTCCTTGCTGTGCGGGCACTGTATCCTCAAGGGTCGACTCTGACGCGGCCCTTGCAGCTAAAGTCCCTTCCACTGTTCGCGGTGCGCGTTGCGCGGCGTAAGACCCGAACTCTGTCTGTCAGATGATGGCGGTCATTGCCGGTGCGGTGCGCACCACTACTAGGTGGCGCTTTGATTATGCAGAATCAACTGAGGGGCGGTGTTGCTGGCGTCTTATCCATATGCGACTTGCGCACTGATGACGGCGACGGCGCGCGGCGCGCCAGCTTATGGCGGGTTGCGGCGGGCAGTTATGGCTTACCCGTGCGCGGCAGTAGTACGCTGCCGCCCCCTGCTTGTGATTCGAATGTCAAACAACCCGGCCTCTTGTCTGGCCTTATTGGTCTTGTTGGCGGGGAGGGGCGGCAGTGCAGTCAGAGCAACGGGGTCGCCTTGGTCCGCTATCGAGACACTAGTGTAGCGGGTATGCCCCATGCTAACAAGGGTTGTGGCGACACGCGGCGCGACATGGTTAACAACAGGTTAGCCGTGCTGCGGTGCGTGGATACCGCCGCCGGAGCAACCCGCTGTTAACCATGTCTCGTCACGAGTCGTTGCGCTGCGGCGCGCCCCATGCTGCTGTATCAACAGGCGGCGCGCGGTGCCGCCAGCCAAAGGGAGACAGACAATGGCAAAGCATTATGTGACAGTGAAAGTGGTTGACGGAGGCCGCAGCGGTCCATACGTCGAGGAGGCGACGCGATGGGTTCGATCGAAGTCGAAGAAAAACACCATGGTCCTGAAGCGACTCACGAAGTCGGAGGTCCGAGACCTCCTGGAGCGCCTGACCAAGTAAAGGCGGCACGGCACCACGCAACACCACGGGGCGACCTGACAGGTCGCCCTTTTTCTATGCCGCCAGCGCTGGCGGCTTGCCCTTGCCAGCAACGCGCGCGTCGGCGAAGCTGTACTTGGCTGTTCCCCAGACTTCACCCCACTCGGCATCCACGCGCATTGGCACTGACACCTTGATCGTGTCGCGCATGATCTGCGCTACCTCTTCACCCTGCTCCAATCGCGTGAATGAGAACGCCAGTTCGTCATGTATCTGAAGCATCGGTATGTAACCCGCGCGATAACAGTCGAGCATCGCCTTCTTGACCTGACGCGCCGCGCTGCCCTGTATCAGTCTGTTCATCGCCTTGCGAGTGTCTGCCCGTCGAACGCGCTTGCCGTACCATGGGTGACGCTCGTCCTGCTGACGGCGGCGCGCTTCATCTATCCGACACGGTGTCATGGGTTTACCGCTTCGCCATCCATCCTCGCGCTCACTCTTCGAGAGCCAGCACTCCCAGTCATCAAAGTGCGAGCGCGCGCCGTCTATGAGCCGGATATAACCCTTTCGCTGCGCCTCGCGCTCACAGATTTCATTTAACTGTTTCACGAACGGCATCTCACCATCATACTGACCCATGACACGAGCAGCTTCCTCAATATCCATGCCGGTCATGAGTGCAAACTTCGGAACCCCCGCTCCATAGGCTTTCGCGAAGTTTACGTCTTTCGCTCTGCGACGCGTGAGCCCCGTGAGCTCGACGACAAGATTGTGGAAGTCTGTATTCGGGTCAGACAGATACTTAGCAACGGCCTCGTCAGCCTTCGTGCATTTCAGCAAAAAGGCATAATGAACGATAAGACGATACTCCTGCTGTGAATAGTCCGGAGCAAACCAGAGTTCCCCCACTTCCGCTTCAAACGACATGCGGAGTTCGCGAGCAATTTCGCCGGTGACATCCCAACCCTCGACCGGATCAGGGCGCGACGGCATTTGTTGAAGCGGGGGCTCGGAGTAGCTGAAGCGATGTGAGCGAGTGCCACCATCTTCAGAGAGGAACTGGTTGATGTTTGCGTGAATGCGGCCACGGTAGACATACTTGAGAAGATAGTTGCCGACGAACTTGGTCGCGGCCTCGTGGCACTGCTTCGCCTCGGCGATTGCCCTGGGAAGCGGGTGACTGTGCGCGCGCATCCAGTTCTTGGTAAACTCGGCGTCTGTCTTGCCGTCGGCGGTCTCCTTCTTGTACTCGTCGATCCCGTGCATGTCGCAGATGCGAATGAGCCAGTCGCGCTGGCGCAGCTCATCGATCGACACGCGCATCTTGGTTATTTCGTAAACGCGATCGCAAGCTGCCTCGTACCGCGTCATTAACGTATCCTGGAGTACGACTGCCCGTTCCTCGTTGAGACGGATACCACGTCGTCGCATCTCGAAGATGAGTGGGACGATATTCATCTCAGTGTTGTACGCGTCGCCGCACTCTTCGATCACACGGTCGATCATGTGTTCGTGCGACAAGAGTGTGGCGACGGCGTCCTGCGCAGCATATGGTCCGACATAGCGAGCAGGAATGTCCGCGATATGGGCCTTCACTGCATCACCCTTGTATCCGTACGAGAACGCAGCGTCTCGCAACAATGATTCATCCTTGCCGGGTAACCCGCACCAGTTCGCGATCGCGTCAAGACCATACGGTTTGGAGAACCCCGTGATCGCACGTCGGTTCTCATCCAGCATCATCGCTTCGCAGGCGATATCATTTATCATGTCACCGACTGGCGCATCGAGACCGAAGCCGGTGTTCAACCATCCAATGTCATACACCGCGTTGCAGAATACGAGATTTCTGCCGGACCTCTTCTTGAGAACGCTCTGCTTCAACCATCGACGCACTGCATCTTTGTCGAAGTTGTCGGAGTCAGGATGTTCGATCGGAACGTAGATGCTTCGCACCTCACCGTCCTGACGCCACGCCGCAGATACCCCTGCGACATAGCCTGCTGCCTCGCGCTGCTGAAAGGCCCATCCCGGTCCCTTTCCAACGATGAGTCCGATGTCCTTGTTCTCAGTATCGATCGCCACCGTGTCTGCCCGACTCAGATCGGGCAGTTCATCAGGTCTTGTCCAGTCACTCGTTGGTGTTATCAGGGGTATCTGCGCCGGATTGAGTATCTGCCGACGCGGCTTGATCGATTTCGCCATCGTGTCAGTCTCGACCCCAAGCTGCGAACTCATTCTTGAGAATGAACTTCTGAGTTGATGCATCATGATAATACATAAATTGTGCATCGCGTGGAGACTGATCGAACTCGACCGAATTCATCTCACTCTGCAAGCGTGGAAACTCACATCTTATGTCATTCGGTACGTTCTCAATTTTAATCGCCCACACAGACTCGTTCACGCGAGTATAAAAATCACGTAACGACCTCGGTATCTGGGATGCCACGACAAACGGAATCAGCTTGTAGATATTGACTGCTCGTCGTTCATAGAATTGTTCAGCGAAACTGTTGCTTGTTACACGTCTATCATACTTCTTCTTTGCGATGATCCATGGATCACATAACCACGGATCGTCAATATCAGTCTCGTGATGCCCACCGTCCTCCGGTGTTCCTTGCGTCGTTTCTGTCGCTGGTTTGATTTCAATAATGGTCTTGCCTGCTCGCTTATCACACCCCCGCTCATCTCGCGCCTGGAGCGGGGGCTGTGCGACCTCGATGTTTGCGACACCACGAGCGATCATCTCTGACTCGATGAGCAGCAGATAGCGACGCAGGTCGCGGAGACACGCCAGCACCGTGCCGTCTGTGCCAAACGGGTTCTCCTCGATCTTTGCGAAGATGTCCTCCGACCTGATGAGCGTCATCATATATCTGATCGTGTCGGCTCGTTCACGACGCACGGTGTCGTTGCTTCTGTCATTCGTTCCGTTCTCGATCGCGCGGGTCCAACTCAGAACCGTCTCCAGCGGCCTGTCGAGCGTGGTAGCCGGAGGAGCCATCATCGACAGAAGCCTGTCCATGTTCCTGCGCATCATGAACCAAGCCGATCTGCCTCCGGCTTTCTTCCATGATCCCCGATAAGTAGTTTCTTTCATGTGCAACACGTCGACATCAGACAGTGCGATGCTCCTGATGAAATTCATGTGATCCATATTACTCATGTTCTTGTTCCTTCTATCTCTGCTCTTTTCTTGACATACTCTCTGATAGCGACACCGATGCCAGGATGCTGCTGAGCATCCTGTGTCGTTGTCATCTCAACACTTTCAAGACGACACAGACCGTTCCAGATTTCACGGTACATTCTCTCGGCGATCTTGGCGGCGTACCTGTTCCCCATGTTCATCTCATGCAGACCATACTCCCACATCTCGATCCATTCGCACAACTTGAACACGAGTGTCTCATACGGTGACAATATGACTGTCTCTGGTCTGCCGAATTTCATCTGCTCGCGTATCACGTGATTGTCGACGTGCAGCATGATGGACTTCAAGTCTGGAAACATGGCCTTGAAGGGATACGGGATGTCACCTCCCATCTCCGTCATGTCGTGGATCACCGCGTAGATCAGGAGACGGCGAGGGCAGCGCGGCCACACCGTAAGAAGAATGCGCATGATCTGCCACGTGTGACATCCAACGGTTTGATGATTGACGACACTCCATGTATGATACCTTCGTATCTCACCGGCCACGCGCGGGTCATACGTAATGTCGATCACGTCTGTGTCGAACGCTTTGTTCATTTCTTGCTCCTGGCGTCGAACCAGTTCAGCGCGGCACACTGCCAGTCAGGAGCAGCGATCTTGTGTGCCATCAAGCGAGCTGATGTCTTCATGCCAGATTTCCACAGCTCGTGCGACAGCATCATCCGCTCTGCTACATCGGAGAACCACGCATTGTTGTACCGGATCTCAAGAGCGTCACCGATTTCAAGCAGACGCTTGTGCCACTCCATGAACAACATGAGATCATTGTCCCATCTGTCCCAGTCAGATCCTATCGTCATCCAACCTGGATAGTCGATCTCCTCGAATGTGTTGACCGGTTCCTTCGGCATCGTCGAATGATAGATGTGGAAGTTATTCGAGATCTGATACATCCTGCCAACGGCGACACCGACGCGGCCAGCCATGTACTCCATCAACATGCTGAAGTGAACGGCATTGGCACCATATGCTCCGTAGATCAGGTCGTTGCTTCTACAGCAGATCGTCATGTCGAGAACCTGTCTTCTGTCATAGACGTGATCGAGCTGTCTCACGCCAGAGAGTGACGAGTAGTGCCGCAGTCCATCATCCCTGATCCTGAAATAGATATGAGTGTTGCACGGCCGATCTTTCCAATCACCGTCGAGATCCACGCAGTTTGGTCCAGGGTCCCACATCGTCAGAACGGCCTGACGCGAGGTTCGATCGTTGCGTAACTTCTTCACGATCGCGTTCAACTGATCAAATCCAAATGCCCTGCGCCATCTGTGACCATAGGCACCATGAACCGCACCGTTCGGTTCTGCGAATCTGTCTCCGAAGTCCCTGATGAAATTGTTCAGAGAAGCGACATCGTCACGCCCGGCCAGCATCCACAGCGATTCGTAGAGATGAAAGAATGGATTCGCATTCCGGTTCTTGTCGAGAAGAACGCGCTTCTGAGGTGATCGATAGACACTCGTGACCGGGCACGGCATGACCAACACCGTGCCGTTTCTCGACTGCTCTGGTTCGCCAAATGTCTGTACCAGATTCACACCAAGATAATACAGATTGTTGACTCCGTCTCCCTCAATGACGCGCACTGTGAACCTCCCTGTCTCTGTCGCTCATGACTCTTGCTATCACCATGTCAATGTCTTTCGCAATGTACGTGAGTTTCTCCTGCACGAGCACGTGAGTGTCACTCGAATTCGTCGTGGTTCTGTCACTCGTTCCTGTCTCGTCAATGTCATCCATCATGACGAGTATGTGGGCAAGTCTGCTGATATACTCGCGCGCCGCGACGAACGCCAATATGGTACACTTGTCTGCGAAGTTCTCACTGAACTTCAGCGCAAACTCATTCGCGTCTTCGCGGATTGCGAACAGTATGTCCTCGCGCCGCGCACACTTGCAGTTGTCATCCACGATAGAGATCCTCCAGGAGCACCGAGACCAGATCGTGCCCCGGCTTCGAGTTAACAGGATTATTGGCGCCGATGAGAATTGGTCTTGATACTATTTTCATGCTGTAATTCTAGCTCTTCACGTGCACCGAAGCAAATGAACGGTCAATGATTCGCATCATTGAACGTTCATTGATGCAGTCGCGCTTCCTCCAGCAACACAGACAGTGTCAAGGCAACATCATCAGCAAGATCACGTGGCAACCGTCGCCGCGCCAGTGTCAGTGATATGCGCCCGGTGATTCGCGCAAGATCACGATGCCATCGTTCCATGATTTCTGCCGTAAGTGGTTTCGGCTCAAGGTTCAATGCGTCCTGTGTCTCGCGCGATGATTTCTTGATCGTCTTCTTGGTTCTAGTGGTCTTCGGCGTCGTAGTCTTCGAGCGGGTAGTAACCTTCTTCGCACTTTTCGCAATACCATCCTCCCGTGATACCGACGCTCCAGTCATCTTCTTCGTACGAATCACTGATGTCCTCTCCGCACTTCGGACAACACTTGTATCTCACTGCACGGTTCCCTTGTATCGAAACGTATTGGTCTTTTCGTCATATGATTCAAAGGCTCTGTGACCAAGTTTCTGCATAAACATGGCTGACGCCACACAGAGTTCAGTAAATACAAATTCGTTCATGCCATGTGACTTCACACTGCCGGCGAGTATTGACATGAGAACATTGATCACGGTGCCGATCAATGTCTGAGGAAGCATGTCAGAGAAATTATCCATGAAATATGCCATGATCTTCTCACCACGTTCTACATCCACACTGGACTCTAACTCTTCAACCAGTTGAAGAATCGAATCAATATCAAGTGATTTTATTTCATCCTTGTTCACGATCATCTCTCTAACTTGAGAACGAACCAACCCGCACCGGTCAGTTTCTTCTTGTCAGTTACCTCCCAACCTAGTCTCTTGAGCAGAGCAAGAAACTTCTTGTCGACGTGGGTCACCGTGTCGTTACCCTCATAGTACTCGCTTCTCATCTGCACGGTCACGATCATCATCTTCTTCGCGACTCGTGTCAACTCGGTCACGATCGTCTGCATCGTCTTCTCCGGCACCAGATGCAGCAAACGCAGACACAGCACGGCGTCGAAGCTCTTGTTCTTATATGTCAGCTTCGTCGCATCACCGACTTCTAGGTTCACGTTCTTCACTCGCAACTTGCCAGCGAGAGCCAGCATCTCCTCGCTCGTGTCAACTCCGGTGACCTCAAAACCGCACTTGTCGAAGAACTTCAACATCCGACCAGTGCCGACCGGCACATCGAGTACCTTGGACCCTTTCGGAAGATCACGAATGTAGAGTTGAATCGTATCTTCTTCATCCTTCCACTTCTTCTTATCCTTGCGAATCTCTTCATATTTCGCAGCTTTCGCGCCGCGATACTCAGCCCCCAGTATAACCTTGCCCCCGCTCATATCGTCACTTCCTCTCCGGTTTCGATCTTGTATTGTGCGACCGCATCACCCATGGTCCTGAAACATCGACCACGACACCACTCGACCAGTTTCCGATATCCTGGATGTCCCTTTTTCTCGTGGGCATCGACTGAGTCCATCCATCCCTCGATCGACGGAACCTCGAACAAGACACTGCCGCAGTGCGGACAACACGGCAACGCGAACTTGCTGTCCTTTGTCTTGCTGGCCTTGTCGATACTATCCCACCAGACACATCGCGCACCATAGACAATGCGTTCATCCTTCAGATTATCCTGATACAACATTTCCATCTCTTTATTTCTCCCATGGTCTGAGAACTGGCGTAGTGAGCGGGGGGCTGGATTGTGCCACGGCGATGTCGGCGAGAACTTGCTTGTTCGGTAGAGGTAGATCCTCCTTGCCGAGCTTGTCTGGAAGGAGACCGACGCGGTGTGAGATGGCGTCACAGCCGCTGCATTCTTTCACCAAGTCCCGACGCCCGTGGTACATGGCAACGCGTAGGGCTCCGAACGCCTTGCCATTCCAAACTTCTTCGAGACCGTCCGTGAAGATGTTTCCGCAATGATAGAACCCGCGCCACATATTGCAGCAACCGGCAACACTGCCGTCCCATCGCACACTGAGCTCGCGAAACGGCTTGGCGCATCGCTTGCCGTGACCGTGATCGTTCGGCGGTGATCCAGCTCCACAGTGTGTGTTGACATGTGAGTGTGTTCCCTTCGTCGCATTGGTGAGATCCTGCACGAACACGAGTTTCTTGCCGCGATGCCTACCATGTGGATTGCCGTCAGGATTCTCGGGATACTCGAACACCTCGATATCGCTACTCAGCTTTCCAGCAACGGCGTCTCGTATCTTTGGCACGAGTTTCGCATTCTCATAGTCGTCGAGAGCCAACGTGTTGAGACCTGCATTGAATGCCCCCTGCACGTTGGCGAGTGGACCCGGCTTTCGCAAGAAGCCACCACCATTGCTCGTCATCATGATGTGATAACGCGGTGCGCGCTGTCGCACGTTGGCGATCATGTCGACGAAGTTTGGATGGATGGACGGCTCACCGTGCATCGCAAATTCCACACGAGGGTTCCATCCAAGCTTCACCATCTGATCGACGAGTGAAACAAGTGTGGTCGCCTCCATGAACTTGTAGTCATTGTTCTTGCCACGAATGCCGTTGAGACCACACATGGCACAACGCAGATTGCATCCTTCTACAAGTTCAATCTGCACTGCATTCGGAGGTTCTTGTCTCCTGTATCTCATCGTGTCTACTCCTTGGTTAGAAATGGAATATGCACGATTTCACGTGCGGAAGCAATCACGCAGCGTCACCACTTATGTCTTCATCCATCCCGCCGCCGTGGCGCACTTCTCCCAGTAAATCGTGACCTCAGTTCGCTTCCTGAACTCTTCTGCTCCTTTCACCACTGCGCCCTTGTTCTCTTTGATACGGAGCTTGACGAATGGCGCATGAAGTTCAGCGAGCTTGCGCGCGCTTTTGTCCTGAACCTCGTGACTGCGATAGCTGGCGCAACCTCCCGGTGATCCTGTTTGGCGCTGATCAGTCGTCCACCAATATGATTGAATATTCCAAAACCCGTGACTTATGAGCTGTAGATTCACGTCAAAGTCCTCCATCACCTCGACGCGGCCATGCTCCATCGCAAGAAACTCTTTCGTGCGATACGCCAGATAACGCAGAGTGCGCTTGTTCAGCAGGGTCAGTGGTTTCTGACCCTGCGCTACTGTCTCAGTCTTGGCCGCGTCTCTCGGCGACACTGCTGCGTGAGCATAGTCTGTCAGCGCGTCCTCGGTCCAACGTAACATCTCCAACGTGTCTTCGTGCCGCTGAGGACGCAAACTATTACCGTTTGTGTCTATGCGCACTGCAAAGTTCAGGTCATCATCCATCATGACGAACTTCTCGATCTTTCGCTTCTCGCACAGTCTCCCGATCCAGTGTCTCGTCTTGGCAATGCCCTTCTCTGGACACTCGAAGACACCAACATCCTGACGCGAGTGATTAAACAATGTGTTTCGATATCGAACCGCCTGATCAGGTGGCACCACGAGATGGATCTCGTTCGGCACGTTCTTGATATACGAGAGCGTTGATATCTTTCCAAACAGAGCCCCCGCTCTATCCATGCTCGGTATGAAAATAGGCATCACCATAGTCCGCTACTCCTCATTGCGTCATCAAATTGTTGATGGAGATCACTCGCGTAGTCTCTTCTCCAGAGTCTCTGCTGCAGAGCCGCGATGTCACCGGCGCGCTGAAGAAGAGCGCGCAGTCCCATCTTCGAGTGAACCTGAAATTCACCTTTCATGGGAATGCCAGCCGTCATCAGTGTCTTGACTGCTCGCTCATCAATTGCCTGAGGCAAGCCCATGTGCAGACACTCATAGAAACGATTCGCCGGCGAACAGTAGAGCGAGTGCGATGTCGCGTCCTCGACGTACAGCGTCATCTCCCACTTCGCTGGTCCATCGGGATCACGAAACGCTGGCATCAGCTTGGCATTCGGACACAGAACACCGAAGTTCTTATCACCGCGAAACGAACTGATCGTCACTGGATACGGCGCGTTCTTGAAGTACCTCTCGAAATATTGAACTCTGTCAGGTCGATACGCGCCATAGTATATGAGACCAGAGTTCTTAGGACGACTATCGAAGTATGGGACAAAACGTGTATCCGTGATCCACCCCTTCGTGTCGTGTCTAGTCAGCACGTTCCAGTTGCAGTAGCGAGTACGATCAGGAGCCTGAACTGTGGACCAGATCTCATCCGGTGAGCGAAGGCGCTTGTCATGAACGAACGAGTAGTCGTTCTCCATGTTGATGACACGTCGAGCGCGGTTCAAGATGTCGATGGCCTGTTTCCTGTGATCGCTGAACGCGAGCACGCCGTACTTGACGAACACGATATCGTGTCGCGTGTCAATGCACGACTGCGCCGTTTCAACGTCATGAATGAGATTGACGACGCAGCCGCGGACCCTGAGTCGATCGTACACATAGCGAGCGATGCGCATAGTAGGTGACGTACTCGTGTATGAAGACTTGTTGACATGCAAGACTGCGAATTTCATCTGAGAATGTTCCTGACCATTTTCATGGCAGCGTCCCGGTTCAGATCATGAACCTGGACACCACCTCGACGCAGCGTGTCAGCGTCCCTCTGACACTTGCGCCATGTTCGACGTATGATATCCTCACGAATATTGTGGCCTCGCGCCCGAACCGAAGCAACAGCTTCATCCTGCGATGTCGTCAGGTTGACGCAGATAATGCGAAACTGCCTCTGCCTCCCGATGATATAGTCAGTGTCGCGGTTCTGCGCCTTGCCCTCACACAGGATACTGTAACCGCGCGCTCCCCATCTATCGATCACATCGTACGCGTCGTCCAGTGTCTTGAACGTGTCAATGCCCCCGATCGCGATCTCATAGTGCCCGACAATGAACAAACCCAAACCACACACCTTGTATCCAACTGGTCGCCGCCTGCCGACCTCGAATACCGGCTCTGGTCTCAGCTCATCTCTCATCACATGAACGATGTGGCTCTTGCCCGCACCGCATGTCCCGCGTATGTTGATAAAAAACGGCCTGAATATGGTCATGGCGTGGTCTGCAAGTAGACACTCAGCTTCTCGAACTTGTCTTCAACTGCGTTCACTCTTACACTCTGCGATATGAGATCGAGCCCGCGCGCCAAGACCAACACGGCATCGAGATCACCTATCTCGCGACTCAGCGCATCACGATTCGTCTCACCGGTTCCTGGATTGCCGTCTTCTGCGCCGAATCGCAGTATCTTGCTGACCGCGACGATGATCTCCGCGCACTCCTCCGAGAGAATCGTCAGGATCTCGCGCTCATGTGGCGTCGGCTTTGGGTGAGGACTCACATATTTATTGGTCATCGAAATACTCCTCGCGGTCGCCCCTCACCGAGACGTGTTCTTTCATATTTGTCCCACTCGCAAAGTTGATGTTCAACGTCCCTCATCTCCCACGACTGCCACTTCTGCGGCCAGTACTTATTTATTCGCGACACTCTGAGAAGTTCACCCATCTCAGAGAGTATCTGCTCTCGACGCACTCGCTCACCGAGCGCGCGTCCTATCACCCTGTTTAGTCCTCGCCTGCATCCCGGCCCTGGATTGCACCATGTCATGATGTCGGGCGCTCGATTCAACAAGTAGGTGTGTCGCAGGTCAGTCACGATCTCATAGCTGTGAAACGTGCCAAGATAATCGAACTTTCGCAGCCAGTTCCATGTCTCCTCCAGCGTGATCGCACCAGAATTCAGCCCAAGAATGGCGGTCGCTCCCTCCTCGCCTCTCCATCCCACGGTGTCCATCACCCCCGCTCCCAGCTCAAACTCCTCCATGCCGCTATAGAAACGCTTGATGATCGCAAGAACACCGTCGAGTTTGCTGTGACCGGGGGGTGTCGAGATTATGTAACTGCCCGTCACGAATGGACCACGATTGCCAAGGCGTTTGAGAATGGACCGCCGCAGAATGCGTGTGTCACCTCGCTCTGAGAACGCGTCGAACGCACTGTATTCACCGAGTAGATTGTCGTCGCAGAAGATGGCCTCGGCAGTCTCGATGCGATTGAACATGCGAAAGACGACGGTCGCAAGCAGGAGACGTGGATCGCGCTTCTTGTTCATCGGGTCGCGCACGTTTTCCCTAAACCATCGCGTCGTCCTGTCGTCCTCACGAAAGACACAGCAGAAACGATACTTTCTCAGTATCGGATCATTGGTCCACGGTGGATCCTTGCCAGCCTGCCGTCGCAGGAGGATCTGCTGACGCTCGCGCGCATATTCGAAGAACTTTGCTGCGTTTTTCATTTTACAGCATTCCACCACTCTTGCGTTTTACATACGCTTTGTGAACACACAATGCTTGATGACGAGCATCATCAAGAGCATTGTGATACGTGCCGTCGCGCTTCACCGCGTAGCTGTTGAACGCTCCCATGAAATAGGCCGTGCGCGTGTCGAGCGCGTGGTAGAACTTCCACGGTGCCCTCATGCCAGCCAGCTTGAGTGCAGAGTTGAGAAGAACGCCGTCAAAGTTGCTGCCCTGCGACCACATAGCGACCTTCGACAATCCGCGGCACTGACGCGCGTACCATCGACAAAAGTCTGATGCGACGATCTTGAACGGACGCTGATCTTTCAACAGTGAGTCTTGCGCGTCCTTCGACTGCTGACTCCACCATCGCTCAGTGTCAGGGTCAACGGTCATACCGAGTTCCTCACACGACTCACGCGTGATGTTGCTGTAGAACTCGTTGCCGAGTTCACCGGTCTCGATGTTGAATTCCACCGCGCCGATGGAACGTATAACACTGCCCGGATCAACACCAAACGTCTCAAGATCCAACATGATATGCGACTGCATTTTATTTTCTCCTCGTTAAAATGACACTTCACCAGCTATCATTCGCATCAGGGTCTGCTCCCTGATCCATGTCTCTTTCATGTCACCACAGTTAAACCACTTCAGCATCACGTTTGGATTGTCACATGCCCCCTCGAACTGAACAGACGTGACAACCGCGTCGATCTCACCAAGTCTCACGTGGTCGCCGATCATGTACTCGCTGCGATAACCGTATGTCATGTCACCAGTGTCCCGTCTCGTCGATGCGACTCACGTCACCCTTCTGGTACGTTCTCACGTTCATGCCATACTCGTTGTCGGCGAGACTGATCTGAGTCGCAGTCTCGACGCGCACGATGCCACGATCCCAGTTTGTTCCCTTGTTAGACCAGTCACCCTTCAAGTAAACCGTCACGATTCTCACGTTCGTCTCCTTGTCTATTCGCCTCGGACCTCGCGTCTCGAACGCGACCTCCCAATCATATTTCTTCGTGCCCTTGCTGCCGGGTATGACACCAAATCTCAGATTGTTGCAGTCAGGAAAATAGTACGTCGACATTCCAAGCGGCGTCGTGATCTCCATCTTGACCTGAATAATATCGTGTTTCACATTGTCACTCATAACCAAGGACACTCATTCTGCGTCTGCGAAGCCACGATCGTCATCTTAGATCTTGCTCTTGTGGACGCGACATACCAGACACGCCGCTCATCATCCGGATTCTTGTCCACCTCTCTGGCCGTTCGATACGCCATCTCTGTCATCACGACCACGTGATCTGCCTCTGCTCCCTTCGCACTGTGAATGGTCGACAGGCGAATGCGCGGTCGCGCCCTCAACTTCTCACCTCTGCGGCGCGCCGCCAGCATGTAGCTCATCTCATCCGGTGGCAGATTGTCGAGCGCGTCATGCCATATGAGATCAGGTGACAGCATGAGTCCACCCTGATCACGCAGATCGATGAAACTCACCTCACGATCATCTGCATCTCCAAATGTCGGCAACTTCTTATGTCCACGTTTGATGTGACCTGCCGCAGAGATCATCTTGTACATGTCGCGCGCCTCAGCCAGCGTTGCCATGTGTCCGGCGCGTAGTCTCTCCCAAGTCTCAGCCGCTCGCAGATGCAGAGTTGAGAGCGACGACTTGCCCGCGAGCTCATACACCATGCCCTGCGCTCGCAGCAACGGTTCTATCTGCTCGCGCAACACATAGGCATTGCGCGCCAGTATCAGAACCGGTGACGTCGCAGCACCGTCGCGCCACTCATCAGTCACGTCAGCCTCGTCAAACATGCTAACTCGCTCGATCACGGACTTTCCTCGACGCGGTTTCCACGCCTTGGGTCGCCGGTGCGTCACACCCTCGATCACCCCCGCTCCGATCGCTTGAACTTCACGAGGGCAACGCCACGACTGACCAAGCACTCGAACGTCACCCTCCAGCGAGATGAACTGCTCAACGTCTGCTCCCGCCCATCGGTAGATAGCCTGATCATCGTCACCGGCCACGACCACGCGACGCGCGAGTTCGGCCAAGCAGAACACGACACGCCACTGAACGTGACTGAGATCCTGCGCCTCGTCAACGATCAACACGTCGACGTTCAACTTGACACCAGATCGCACGAACTCTGTCAGCAGGTCAGTGTAGTCGTACACACCGTTCTCCTGCTTGAATGACCTGAGTGCTCGCGACACTCGCTCTAGCTCAGTCCAAGACAGATTGTCATCATCCTCGTCAAACAACGATCGAAGCGAGACACCACGTATGCGAGCGAGATTTTCCATGAACAGCATTCGGTCGCCGCTCTCGAAGTTTGACAGCATCCCGTCGTCAGACCACGCGCGACCAGTGACCGTGATGCCGACCCAGTTCGCGAACTCCTGAAACTTCGCTCCGCTCAAGATGTCCGAACTCTTGCACCCGAGCAGTCGAAAACACATCGAGTGAATCGTCCTGAAATACGGCAGGTCTTCCTTCGCCAGATCAAATCGCTTCATCGCTCTGGTTCGCGCCTCATCGGCAGCGCGCGTCGTGAAGCTGATAAAAGCTATCTTCTCTGGTTTAGTTCCTCTATCAAGTTCTTCCTCAACAATATTCAAGAGACTCGTAGTTTTCCCACATCCAGGAGGCCCGACCAAGATCTCAGGATAAAACTTGGACATCTACTTTTCCTCTGTTGACGGCGAATTCACCATATAATTCTCGTTCAAGTTTCTTACGTGCACGAACAGCCGCTTTAAGTGTCTTCACCGTTATTGATCGTCTCTTATTGTCCTTGCCTATGCGAACACGCCAACTTCCATTTCTCTTGTGTATTCCTCGCATCGGTCCGAATGTCATTGAGTTCACGTAGTTCTGACCGTGTGTTGCTTCTCTCAAGTTCTTCCAGCGATTGTCACTTCCCTTTCTGTTCCTATGGTCCACATAACCATCTGGCCACTCACCAGTCATCCAGAACCAAATCAAACGATGTTCTAGATAGCTCTTCCCACAGATCAAAACTACGCGATGTCCCTTACCGTGATCATTCCCCGCCCTACGTCCCGGCCTTATTCTCGGTTTCCGAACCTTCCACGTCAACACTCCAGTTCGAGGATTATAATCCAACTGTTCACGCACCTCACAGCATGTGTCAACGGACCTCGTGGTCTTGCTCGTGGTGGCATAACCAATTCCCCATCATAAAATTCTAACCCCGATCGGGGGCCGAGGCAAGCCGGAGTTACTGGAGCGCCACCACGAGAAGCATCGCGATGAGCCCGATCACTACGAAGTTGAACACGAGTGCCATGACGAGATCATACTGTATCGGCGGTTCATCGTCACTCATGACGCGTCTTCCTCTCGCCACGGCAACGTCTGGTCATCGGCTGATCTCCATGCTCGGATGCCGCTAAGAGCAAACTCACGCAGGTCACACTTTTCCAGACACACCGCCAGCAGAAACCACTGCGGAGTCGGATGCCACTCGTTCGTACCGAACCTGACATCGCGCGGCACGATTCTTCTCACCCTGCGCTCGCTTCTCCAGTTCACGTAGTCGATCTCAACGATCTTGCCGGTGTAGAAACTGTCGATCACCGCCTTCGTTGCGTCTTTCATTCTTTGGGTTCCTTGCATTAAACAGAATGTCAGGATACTCCCGACACTCCCGACACTCTGCTCACATGTCACGTCATCAGTTTCCTAGAAGCTGACGAATCTCCTCCGCCACTTGCTCATCAGACTGAACCTGAACGCGCGGCAGAAGAGGATGATCGACACCCATGGACTGCAGGAACTGCGGCGGTGGATCATTGTCCTCCGGCTCCTGAACCGTTGATTCCTGCACCGCTGAAGACGACACCGGCGATTGCTGCACGGTCTGCGTTGTCTCCGGTCTTGGACTCGACATCCGCACGGTGTCTCGCTTCAGGCTGCGACGCGCCAAGTATCGCGTGATACCGGTCGACACGACCTGACCAACATTATCGAGTATCGATCTGAGCGTGGCGTTCTCTATCATGAGTTCTTCACGCGCCGTGTGAAGACGAGAGACATCATCTCGCAGTATCAGGATCGTCTCATCCTGTCTTTCATTCTTCATCTTCAGAAGTTCGTTCTCCTGCCGAAGCGCCTTGATATCGCTCTGCATCATGTGAACTTCATCACCCAAGAAATCACGTTGTTCCATTCTAAGTCTCCTTGCTGTTGATCCTCATATTGGTTTTCCACTGATCGTCGGAGGATCAACCGACGGAGTGGCCTCGAATAAATTCGAAGGAACCCAATGGAGTGATATTGATTTCCCCTTTATCTTCTTGATCACATGACCACCTCGAAGCTCATGCAACCTCGCGGCTATCTGCGGTCGCTTCATACCGTCCATTCCTTCGCGCTTGAGAAAGCGCGCCAGACGCATGAGTTGAAAGTAGTGGCGACCCTCGTCCTCGTTCTCCCACGGTCGACCAAGAAGCAGGTCTTCCTCCTTAAGCCCCCGCTGACGATTGGTCAAGTATATCTCAAGATACTCCAGGAACTCACCCTCGACCTTCGCGTCCTGTGATACATGAATGATCTCGACGTGTTTCTCCATCGCCTCCTGAATGATCTGAAGCCATATTGGTTGTGGAATGACGCCGAACGGATTATTCAACTTCTCCATCAATAACCGTTGCATTCTGTCCCATCGCTGTAGATCCTCGGTCTGGCATTCGATCTTGGCTTCCTCAACGTCGATGAACCACACCGGAGGCTGCGAGTTCAACTTCTTGATGCTCGTGATCTTCGGGACCACCATGCCGCCAGTTCCAGTCACACCGAATCTTTTCTTGCGACACAAGATCGAATCACAGTGCGAGCGCATCGGCTCTTCCTTGCACTTGTACTGATAGTCGCGCTTCGTGATTGATTTGATGATCGTGTTAAGTTGCGCAGTCGGATACGGAGGCGTCATGTGGATCTGCGCGGCGCGGCGAAGATGCTCGACCCAGTCGTCGGGATATTTCTTCTTGAAGTAAATCGCCATGTGAAACAAAGACGTGTTCTGCGCACCTTGTTTCACACCATCGCCCTGCGTCATGTGAACAAGACACGGAGGCCCATCACCAAATGGAACGGTCTCATCGTCAGCCGGTTGAGGTCCCTTGTCACCAGAACCAGATGTCTTTCTGCGCTTCGTCTTCGGCGTCAATGACCGGACCTGAAGCTCATCCATCTGTTCGGGCGTCTGTCTCTTTCTCTCAGCTATTCGCACGAATTCCGGCAACCCGATATCGCCACCGTTGCTTCGCAGTCCATGCTGCATCTGGAGCTTGCCATCGAAATTGCCGCCGAAATACGGCATGATCATCCAGCTTCCCTGATCCCCCCGATCAACCAGCAGAGTCGCCTGTTTCGGAAAGATCTCGCTGTCACTCAAGCCAAGCGACGCGGCAATCTCTCGCAGCACGTCCTGCATCTTGCGCGCAGGAACGGGGGCTGTCGTGAACAGGAACAGATGTAGACCACCAGACTTGGACCTGCACGGCACGAGAGGAAACTTCGACTGCTCGACCTTGACCAGAATCTCCATGATGTCCTGATCATAGACGTCATAGTCGATGCTGCCCCAGATGGTTGAATTGTCGTTGCGTATCGGAGAGATTCCCAGAGGCCGAACGCCGTTGACATGCTGCTCCCAGTCTTTCTCAGTCGGTCCTCGTTTCAGTGTCTTGGCCGTTGGTCGAATGACCCACTTGAGAGAGCCGCTCGTCGGGTCTCGCGACGGTTCACCATGTGTACCATGATGCGTGTCGTTACCCTCAAAGAGTGCCGCGAGCCGCTGAGTCGCTGATAACATGATTGCCCCGAAATATCACACGTATAGCAGAGCGACGTTGCCGGACCACAGACCCGGCAACGCTGCTCACTTCGCAAGATAACAACTATATGTGTTCAGCCGCTCGACCACCTCCGCCGGCACCGCTGCTGCCGTGTTCACCTTCGTCGATCTGGTCGGCCTCCATGTTGCCAGCGCGCAACGTACCCTTGCTGAAATCAGCCTCGATCTGGCGCGCCATGCGATAGATCGCAGGATCGGTCACCGCTGTCGGTTCATCGTTCTCGTCCTCGACGAGCCACGTGAACCAGTCACCTTGATCATTGCTCCTGAACTGCGTCTTCATGCGATAGATGTAGCCGAAACTCGGTGCTCGAAGGTCAGTTCCAGGCACGGTCTTGCGTCCCATCGACGACATCCAGTTTCGCGATGCGACGTGACCACTGCCCGACATTGGAATGACAAATGGAAGCGGACGCTCGAACACGTCGAGAACGAGAACGACGTGCTCGCGTGTCTCGACCAAGATATTGCCGTTGGGCATCGCCCAGAACTTGCGCTTCGGGTTCTCCGCATCGGTCTTGAGTACAGCCTCCTCAGGTTTTTCCATGTGTCGCGCCACGAAACCACCGCGTTCCGGAAGCCACTCGATCCAACATTTCGAGAAATAGCACGGTACGACCGGAATGCCGTCGTCGCCAGACACAAGATCCTTCGAACCGCGGAACCAGATCATTCCGGCCTCGGCGCCGTCGATATATGTGTCTGGTTTCTTCTTCTGGACTTGAGGGCTGAGAGCCTGCAAGATGTATATGAGCGGAACGACGTTGTCTTCCATCGCCGTGCTGACACCCCTGCCAGCGTCAGCCGCCATCATCTTCGCCAACTCGTCCTGCGCCGCCGTGTCCACGACTGAGTCTGATTTCCTCTCAGTCACCGCAGTAGATTTCTGTGGAGCCGCGCGGCCCTTCTGCTGTTGAGTTGCTGCCTTTGCCATGGTCTATTTCTTTCCTTTCAACGGTGTCTTGGTTTTCGATGACTTCGCGATGCCGGGCTTTTTCTCCTTCTTGGCCTTGATGAGCGATGCCGTTCGCTCAACCGTGGCACCTAACAGCTTAAGAGGAACCGGCTTCTTCTCCTTGAGCTGCCCCTTCACGAAAGCCGTGAGTGTATTCCACGGCACTCCGAAACTCGACGAATATTCGATCTTGTTCTTGTCAAGAAACGCGACCAGCTTCTTCCGCTTCACTTCCTCGAAACGACCCATTCCAAAGTCGATGGACAGCGACGTCTTGATCATGTCGCCACAATTATTGTTCTCGAGCCACATGATCGCCTTCTCGAAGCCCTTCTCGTCGAGAGTTCCAAGATTCGCCTTCACGTGGTTGACCAGCTCGATCTCATATGGCGGTTTGTTACCGTTTGCGGGGATGCCGATGCTGTCGATACCGACCTCGTCGAACTGATCGACAAGCGTTCTCGTCTTGATCTCATGGATCTTGGTGCCGAGTTCCTTACTCTGGGTCTCAAGATCTTGCCTGCGCAACTCAAGATCCCGCAAGTTCTCAACGGTCTTTCGCAGTCGCATTAGTTTGTCATCAGATGGTGCGCGCTCAGCGTCTTCCTGCATAAGCGTCACCAGCGCATTATTTTTGGTTGCCAAGTCGTCCTCCTTTGCTGTTAGCGGTGCAACAGTGTGCCATGCAAGCCGCGCCGAAACAACGCCGCGCGGCACAAACAAATAGTGAGGCTCACGTCCACCACGGCATGAGCCTCACCGCGCCCACAGCAAGAGGCACTACGACCGACGCTCGCGGGGCTCCGCAGTCCTCGCGCCAACGATGCGAAGGAACATCGTGATGATCGACCGTGGCAGCAACATGCATCGGGCCGGGGGCCGAAGCAAGTGGTATGAGCGCGCGCCGCGCACGTGCAAGGAAAACCGACCAAATATGAGTCGCCTTGCAAAAGCGGTTGCAGCGCAATTATTTTGCAACCCAAAAATTGCGAGTCGCCGCGCGACCCAGATGCGACTCCAGTAGCGAGTTGTATCTGCGCGCGATTGCAACTCCTTTTCGTCGCGACACTGCTCGCGTTTGACGGTTTCGCGTCGTCACCAAAACTCACCTCCGGGCATCACTGCCGGGGGCTGGATCCCAATAAAACCAATAACTTAGATCCGGCCCTACAGCGCGCTCGGGCAGGGTAGAATTTCCTAAAAAGTCGAAATGGTCCTGCGCCGGTGTTCGCGTTGCCAATTACGCAAGCTACGCTCGTGCTCACGCACAAGGGTTTTGCTTGCGCCTAAAGGACGCGATCTACCGGCGCGTTGCGCGTCATAGGGGGATTTTTGATTGGCCGTCGGTTGCTTTGGCGCGCAGCATACGCGAGCATGTACGCGTAGGGGCCGACAACCCCCGACTCACAGCAATCGACGACGAGAGACAGCGAGAGACAGCGATGACGACGTACCAGCCGCGCACTCAACCGATGAAACATCAGATCGCAGCGATGGAAGCAGCGTATCGTGCCCCCGCTCATCCCTGCTCAAGCGACAGTTTCGCATATTTGATGGACATGGGGACAGGGAAGTCGAAGGTGATATTGGACGAATGGGGAGCAGGGGAATTGAGCGGGGGGCCGAAAGATCTTCTCGTCCTCGCCCCGGCAGGATCGTACCGAAACTGGTTTCACGACAAGAGCGAGCTTCAGCTATCGGAGATCAACCTCCATCTGAGCGACGATCTCAGGGATCGCGTCGTGGTTAACCACTGGAAGAGCGGCAGCGGCAAGGCGCACCGCGACAGCCTCGCCGAGTTCCTCCGCGTGAGGGACAGACCGCGAGCTCTGTTCGTGAACGTCGAAGCTCTGTCGAGCGTCGAAGCGTGCCGCGAACTGGTGACGGAGTACCTGAGTCAGGATCACAGCTACTTCGCAGTCGATGAGAGCACCGTGCTGCGGAACCCGAACTCGATCAGGACTGAGTGGATATCGCACCTCGCCGAGATGGCAGACGTGAGGCGCATCGCCACGGGATTGCTGACCCCGCGATCACCGCTCGACGCGTGGGCTCAGTTCAACTTTCTGGACTGGAGGATCCTGGGACGGCAGAACTTCTACGCCTTTCGAGCGAGACACGCCGTCATGAAGAAAGTTGAGCTGCGAAGTGGACCGCGGGCTGGTCGCTCGGTCAAGCTTGTCGTCGGTTATCGCAACGTCGAGGAGATCCAAGAGCGAATCGCTCCATACAGCTATCGCGTGATGAAGGAGGACTGCCTCGACCTGAAGCCGAAGATCTACATGACGCGAGACGTTGAGCACACGAAGGAGCAGGCCAGAATCTACGGCGATCTCCGCGAGAAGGCTCAAGCCATGATCACCAGTGGTGTCTACGTCACCGTTGATATGATGCTGCAGATGTTGATCCGCCTGCATCAGGTGAACCTCGGATTCGTGGTGGATGAAGATGGAAACATCCACGATATTCCTGAGCGGCGAACAGACGAAATTGTGAAGATCGTGGACGAAGCGAGCAAGAAGATAATCATCTGGACGCCGTTCCAGCATCGCATCAGGATGCTCGACGTCAAGCTGCGAAAAGAGTTCGGGGAAAAATCTGTTGCGCTGTTCTACGGAGCGAATCGCGGAACGCGACACGAGGACGAGCGGAGATTTCTCGGTGACCCAGACTGCAAGATCATCATCGCATCGCAGCCGAGCGGCATGAGAGGAAACACCTGGATTCCAGGCACGACGGTGATCTATGACTCGAACACGTTCGACCTCGAACAGCGACAGCAGTCAGAGGACAGACCGCATCGCAGAGGACAGACCGAGTCGGTGACGATCTTCGACCTGATCACCGACGGCACCGTCGACCTGCGATTCGTTCAAGCCATGCGGCAGAAGTACGACATGGCGACGACGATCACCGGCGAGAAGATGCGCGAGTGGATCTAGCCCCGGCCATCGATCGAATGTAGAAACGCGACGCGACCCTCGTGCGCCGCGCTGGCAGGTCGCTGCTGCAACCATGGGTTGGTATCTGGCAACCCATGGTTGGTGGAATGGTGGTGTCTAGATACCGCTTTGCTCGCTAGGGCATGTAGGATGCCCGCTGGTACGTTCTGGCCCTTGGCCGGTGCCATGGCACCAAACCACGGTTAACGCGCATGGGCGGGTCGCCCTACTAGGCCAGCGGTCGCGGTTTTGGCACATAATTGCCCCCGGTTTTGGCACCGCAGCGCAGTGCGAGCTCCGGCGGCGTCACCAGACGACCCTCTAGCTACCACACGTAAACGTCAGGTCCCCGGCCAGGAACTGAACGAGCGAACCGTCTGTGATCGCAAGCGGTCCACCTGTCACAGCGCGCGACATGAGCGCGTTGCCACTCGACGCAGCATCATACAGTGCGACGTGTGACACCGTGGCATCCGCGTCAGCGTTTCCAAAGTCGACTGTTGAATCATTCGTGATAACATTGTCGGACCCGAGGCTGATAGAGTCCCACGCGACAGCAACGCGGCCAGCGGGACGCACCGTCGTCGTCACCTCGGTTCCTGATGCCTTGGGATCACCGTTGAACAGCGCAGCGTAGACAGTCGCCGGAGCGCTCGGCATGTCAGTTCCTGCGATCCACATGCAGAGTGCGTTACCGAGATACTTAGAAAGATCGGAAGCCATTGATATTCTCCTTAGTTCAAACCGAAGTTTAGAAAGTGTGGAAATGCTCTCGTAATAGAGACAAATCCAACAGTGACAGCAAGCGAATACACCCAGAAGGCGTGTCGTACTCGCGGTGGTGTGAAAAGGTACGTACAACGCAGTATTGACGCGACCAGAATCACGCCGACGAACGCCAGTGTCATGTCAATCATTCCAGACACGACATCAGACAATGCTCCACCACCGTTCTGCGCTCGCAAACTCACCCACGTCGATGCTGCCCGAACAGACTCGGCGAAAAAGATCCAGAACAGAACTGCGGCGGTGTGCACTCCGGGTACATCTCTCAATCGCAAGCCGGATCGTCGTGCGTCCAGAAAGCATTGTCCAAGATACAGACCGATAATGAGCGTGAGGTTGACCGTGAGAGGAATGAGAGAACCATTGAGCCACTCACGTATGATCATGTTCTTGTCAAGGAATCCTTCGTACACGCCGAGTCTCCTTTCTGATGAGTTCTTCGAACTCAGCAAATTCTCTTGAGCGCTCCCGCGACGTTTCGAGAACGTCGTGCAACTCTTGATTCGCGGTCTCCTGATTGGCGATTGCAGCCCGCGCGGCTTCGAGCGCCTTGGTGTGATCTCGCATGTCATTCTCGATGTCCGCATTGATAAACTCATCCTCTGAATACTGACATGGTCCGATCTTTCGAAGACGCTCCCACAAACCCCCGATCGTCCGGCCGACGATACTCACCTGTTTCTCCTCGGAAGAAGATTTTCGATGTGACTCTGGAGTGCGGCCAGAAGCGGGGGTAATGACTGTACTCCCTGTTGGATGGTCTGTGAGCTTGTGGAGAGATTGCGCACACTCTCTGCCATCGCGCCAACGACCTGATTCAAACGTGCGTGGTCGTCCTTTAAGAACTCGAACTGGAGCTTGAGTAATGCGTTCAGCGTCTCCGCCTGCGCGTTCGAAGTCTGAATTACTCGAATGAGGTCTTCTGTCAGTCGATTCCTCTCGTTCGATGCCTCGACCTGTGCCAGTATCGCAGCCTTCGATTCGTTGAGCGCGTCCTTCATGGTGTCGCGTTCTGCGAGCCGGTATCCGTAGATCTTGGCCGCAGTCTTGTGCAGCGAACGAATGTATGTTATCAATCCCAGTATTGTCGACAGCAACACTGAGATGATTGCCCCGTAGATTCCCGCATTCTTGATCTGGGAACCTACAAATTCGCCCTCGACTCCCAATGTCATTCGTCATTTCCAGTTCAATCCAGTTTTCGGAGCGATCCAGCAACCCATCTTCTCGCCGAACTCGTCATGTGCGAGAATCTTGTTCTTGGTCTCTCTGGTCAACTTATCGTACTTGGAGACGGTGATCGGCTCCCAACCACCACAACCGCTAATCGTCCCGCATCCAGCGAGACAACCGCTTATCAACGTCAGCGTCACTAGATTTCTCAACGTCCTCATCGATCTTTCTCCTTGTGTCGACCGCCCCGGCCTCACGTTTCTGCTGTGCATCGCGCTCGTCCTGCGCGCCCCTGTGTCTGCCGTAGATAACCGCCGCGATCAACGCGGCGATTGCTCCGATTGCTATTCTGATCGGTCTCGGGGTCAGGTTCCACAACGTAATGATGATCGGCGAGAAGTAGAACCAGAGTGTTCCTGCGATTCCAAGTCCGACGATAACCCAGACCCACGGCGAGACGTGATCAAGAATCCACGACATCACTGATCCCCTATCAGTTGATCTTTCCACTGTTGTAGTCGGTCACGACCGCGTCGGTCGTGCGCTTGGCGCTCAGGTACGTAATGAGAGCGATACCGGCCACGAGCGCGAACCAGACCCACCCCGGCACCGACGTGAAGAATGAACGAACCGGTGCTATCTGTTCGCTGACGCTCGGAAACATCTGCGTCGCTCCTGCCACGACCGCACCTACACCTGATGCCCATCCAGTCACGTTGGCTCCGGTGCGCTGCAGGAGTGACTGATGAACGGCCTCGTTCACCGGAGCAAGATCTTTCGCAACTTTCTCGGCGCGCTGAGGTGCGATCGGGCGAACGAACCCACGACGCGCCGCAGCAGACAAAACCTCCTGGATTTCAGGACGCACTGTTCTGTCATTTGCGTTGATACGGAATGTTGAACCATAGTCTGTCAAGAACGCGGTCAACGCACCAACCGTGCGACCACCCCACAGACCATCGACATCGCCGACTTCGTAGTATCCAAACGTCTTGAGCTGATTCTGCGCGGCCTCGACGTTCTCATCAACGGTCGCACTCGGCATCCGCACGTTTTTCTTCACGGGTCCAACCGCGCCGCGGAACACCATGTCTTGTGCACGTTTCCATTCGTCATCACCCATCGGGTACGGTTTTCCGGCTTCCCACTGCGCCTGAGCCTTCATCAGTTTGATACCGCGAGGACCGGCCAATATGTCGTTGGTTATCACAACCCCCGCTCCAATTCCTGTCTGCTTGACAAGAAAGTCCATGTACCTTGCGGAGCTGTTACCGCCAGACCATTTCTTGATCGCGGCGGTCAGTGTCAACCCGGCATAGACCGCACGCCAGAGATCGAACTGAGCGGCAGCACCTTGCACGAACGTCGGGAAGTTCGCTATTGTGTTGTTTTGTCCAGTACCATCGTTGAGAGCAATAGTCGTGGTCGCTCCCCACTTCGTCGCTCTCGGGCTACCCCACATCGCGCCTGGATTCTTGTATCGAATCGATGCTGGTTCTTTTGCCAATTGAACTCTCCTCTCAAATAAGAATGACTTGCGGCACGTTGGATTTGCCACCGGATGTATATGCGTTGAACCGTGACTCATCAGAGAAGGACACTTGAAGATGCTGTGCGATCTTGAAGTTTCCAACATTAATGATGAATTGCGACTCGTCCGCGAACGGCAGAGGCGGGGGGCCGATACCACCAGTGAGTTTGGCCGACACGACTGACTCGTCTGTGAAGACTGCTCCAGCAAGCAGCGGCGCGGGTTGTCCCGTGTCGACCAGATCGAAAGTGAACTCGTACCACCTTACGACGGCTAGTTTTGTGACATCTGTGAGCGTCATTCGCCAGTAGGGATAGGCCGTGAGGTTCGACGGGACGACCAGCATCAGAGTGTTGTAGGTCGGACTGAAGTGAACGGGCGATCCAATGTTCGTCCAGTTCGACAGGTCATCGGACCCCTGGATCTGCCAAATGCCGCGTTGAGTCGGCGGATTGGTCTCGCCGAAGCCGCTCGATTTGTCGTCGCTGAGCACGATCCTGTTCAGGAGAACGTAGGACGGGAACTCGAACTGAAAATACTGCCCGTTCTCCGCGTCGTTCCTTTGCGTGATGATGTACGGTGGGTCATCGATCAGAGAATTATTCGGGTGAAAGCCGCCGTCCACGAGCGCGGAGTAGTTCGACGATCCACCAATCTCCGTTCTGGCTATGTTGGAATTGGAAACCTTGATCTTGCCCCGACGATCTCCTCCGCACAACGGTGATGTATCAGTTCGGATAAACATCTCGTTGGCGACGCGCGACGCGCCTGATCCAGACTGCGTGCACAGTAGGCTGTAATATCTAAATGGTGCGATGAGATTGAAGTTGATATCAGCATACCACTTGCTGCCCAGGAACGCTGACGCATTGAACACGGCGTTGATGGACTTCGCCTTTGACAGATCTGTCCAGTTCGACCCATCGTCGCTTCCCTGCACCTTCCACTCACCTCTGTTCATGGTCGGCTCACCATTCGACCAGATGCGGAGACCGGTGAGCGTTGCAGATGCATCTAGTCGGAACGTGAAACGCTCGCCGACGCTATCACTACCGTAAGGTCCGAAATTGAAATCATTGTCGAATAACTGATTTCCCGGTTCGGAGTTCCAGTGCGGTGGATTGGTTGTCATTGTCGTCAGACCGACGATGTTCCGATTTCCGAATGAGTAGATCGACGTGAAATCGCCGACAGACATAGACTGGTCGACGTCGACCAGTGGATACGCGGGCTCAGTCGTGTCGGCGGGCGCGGTGCTTCCATCCACACCAAGCATTCCTGACTGAGGTGGATTGGTGCTGACTGTGGCGATCCGCTCTGGACACCAGAAGTCACAGCAAAACAGGAAGAACGAATCGCCCACGTTGTCCCATGGTGCCGCCGGAATGGACAAGGACACGCCGACCAGTCGATAATAACGCCAATACTTCGACGCGTGAATGGCGACGGTCACATTGGGATCGGAGAGTTGGGGGTAGAACTGTCCCGTTCGCCACATGCCGTAGGCGTTAGCCGTCAGGTCGGCGCCGTCGCCAGAGAAGATAGCCATTCCTCCCTGCGACACCGCAGGAATCCCGTGTATCGTGTAGTAGTGTCGTGAGTTGAACGCCAGATTCAAGTCAAACGGTTGCGTCAAATCGTTCCAAGTCGAACCGTCCTGGCTCCCCTGAACCTTCCACATTCCCAGCGGAAGATTGGTGATCGAGGCGCGCGGTCTGATGAGAGAGGCTGACACGGGTTCACCAAAGTCAAACGTGAGATGGCACCCGAAGTTTCCGCCACCGTCCGATCCGGTAATGACAGTCCCGTACCCGTCGATATTCTTGATGCGCGGGCGCCATCCGCTGCGATTAAGCGGTCTTCCGTCTGATATCCACTGATGATTGCCGTCAACGATCTCATCAGCGCCATCGTAAAGGTTCGGCAAAGAACCACCAACGGTCACCATGTTCGTGGTGATCGCCGGAATGATATTCTTGTAGGTCCACTGACCTACGGTCACCGTGTACATTTCAGCTACTCCGGCAACACGCCGCGTCGCATCGCGAACGTCACAGCCATGTTGGCTGCACTGGCATCCATCGCAGCGGGTTTCATCAAGGCGATCGAGTCACCCTTGTTGAACTGGTAATCGTCATCCCACTCGACGACGCCCGTTACCTGTCCAGCTTCGAACGTCAGAGTACCGATGACACTCGCACCCTTCTTGACGTTAAATGCAAGAGTATCGTCTGGCACTGTCAGCAGTCGCGCCGCGCTTCGACCACCATCATCAGCCAACACATAGGCATCGCGCCCAAAGACATGCATGGCGATCGGTTCACCATCATTGATGCCTTGCCCCGGTTTGCCCGGTGATGAGAAACCGACGTCATAAACTGTCTGGTCCTGTCCGAACAGCAGTTGATACAGCGGCTGCCCCCCGCTGTCAGTCGCATTTGGATTGAAGGGTGCAGATGCCTCGTGATCGCGCAGAACCATGAAGAGTCCAAGATCGAGTACGGAGAAGATGTCGAGCGCCTCGTACTCAGATCCATCGACGAATCCGTCGGGTCGATACTTGAACGCGGCGACCGGCAAGGAAAATGGTCCGCGCGTCGACCCATCGGTCAAGTAAATCATCATCGCGTTGCCGGTCACGACGATATTCGCAATCGACACGGGGAGCGGGGGGTTGTTGACAAGAGCGTCTACGGCCTTGGCGAGCTCCCACCAGTTACCGTCGCCCTCTGCGATCGACAGCTTTGATCCCTTGCCAGGACCCCACTTGTCGTTGTCGGTTGATCTGTAGACTATGTCGACCATTTATGAATCCCCACTCGTGCGCTTCTGATCGCGTTGAAGCACTTCTATGTTATCGGCTGGCTTGATACGATCCATGCTGATAGACGTTCGCTTGCCATCTACTACATTCTTTGTCTTGAGGTTTGTCAACACCTCGACGTCAACATGATTGTCTTCGTTGTCTGGATCCTTGACACGAACAACGTCGAAGGTGCGTTCGATCTCCTTCTCCTCGGTCGTATCGTAGGATGCCGTTGCTGATAGCTGGAATGGATCAGACCCCGGCTTTCCCCAAACCTTGGTGAATGTTTGGTCACCGGTGAACGCTGATTCGCGATATTTCCGTGGATCAAACCCGGCCTGATAGTCAGGCTCAGCTTTCGGCTTGTAGTCATATGCCCATTGAAAATCGGTCATCAGGAGACTACCTCTATTGCTTCTGCTTCGAGATCAATCTGTTTTGGAATAATTAAATCAGATGTCTCGATGGTGATGTCTGTTGCGTATGGTCCTCTTCCGATCGGCTGCATCGTCAGGTGGACCTGAGTATAGAGATTCTGCAGGATGACCTGATAGACTGCGAGATCAGGATTATCTCCGGCGTATCCCTCAAGCGCGGCGCGCTGTGCATTCGGACCACCGGTCACTTGAAGCGAGATCACAGCATTATCTGCGCTCAAGCCTCGCACGAAATTCACCTTGTCATCGTTGGCATCATAGTTCGGCACCGTGAACGCCACGTCAGATGATGGGACAAGACTGACCACGTTATCACGTACGAAATAATCATCGACATAGTCATCATCAATGTAGGCATCTTCTCCATCACTCTCAACGTGCGACCCACCGTATCCAACGGTCGAGTTGATGGTCACCTGCGCGGATGGCTTGCCTCCAGCATACGACAATGAATACTTCGTGATCTTGCCGACAGCTTCTCCTCCCGGCAATCTGTGATCGTGGATCAAGAGACCTTTTCGCAGTGTCACATCGAGAGCCTGCACGAAGTCCTTGAAATGACAGTCGATCTGAACCGCGCGCGCTCGATTGATGAGTGTCGCGCGAGCCATCAGGATCATGTGTTGAACAGACTGTTGACCGCGCGCCGTGCTGACATATTCGTTGCAACGGAGATCGCCGAGCGGCGTGGTGCCGTCTCTCGTAACGTCGCTGACACTGTTCGTGTTCACCGTCAGAGTCACGACCTCGTCATCTCCCGGCAGCGTCAGAATTGCCTGCATGTCTGACTCGACGTCGACAGTCACAATTTCGCTGTAATTTCTCGACGAGTCATAGCCGACTCTCAACACCGGGGCTCCCCATCCTGCTGGCACGATCGTGACCGTGACCGCAGGAACATCGAGTCCACCGTATGTCGGTTTCACCGCCTTGACATATGAACCGACTGGAACCAGCGTTGCTTGATTGTAGTCAGCGAAGACCCACCCTGATAGATAGTCGGTCGCCTTGAGCGGCACCGTGGCGACCGTCATGTCTGCGAGTGAACCCTCGATCACAGACCATCCGTCTCCGAGACTCGCACCCTCCTTCGGCCAGTCACCACTCAACCCGTCGAAGCTGTACGACATGATCAGCTTGCCGCGATAGTCACTGGCGTACGAATCAGCCACCTCAGGCCACGCGTTCACGATCCGCTTCGACAGAGAGAAGCTTCCACTCGCGATCTGAGTCCACGGTATGGTGGCGACCACGCGGCATCTGCGCACCGGCACGTCACCCATCGACGTCGCGAGCCCGTGATACAGGTGATCATCCTCGGTCAACTCAATCGTACCATCTTCCGGCACGATCAGGTCACTCGTGGTCAATTGGTGCGTGACACGATCTATGTGCCAGAGTTCAGTTCGCGCGTCCAGCACTAGATCCGGATCATTCCACGAATCTGGCTGGATGAAGATCGGATCGTAGTATGGCAACGCTCTCATCGTGTCAGCCAGTGCTTCCTTCTGCGCGGCAAAATCCACCGGGCGAGCGATGAATTCCAGCGTCACGCGCGTATCGAAAATGTTGGACGGCAGACCAATGAGGCGACCATAGAACACCGGCTTGATCGTCACGCCATCATAGTACGTCAACCACGCCCACGTCTTGCGAGACGGCGCAAGAAGTCCGACTCGCGGGTTCTTGATGACGATCGTCAGACGAGCGAAGTCTCCCTCTGACTGCGTCAGCGTCAGAGAGAAGATCTCCTCATCCTCGCGCAAGAATGAGGAATTATGCGGCACATCCCCCGCCTCTGCCCACGCAAAGTAGAATGGCCCACGCGTCGCGACGCCGTTGAACAGTGCGACCCGAAAGCGCGAGTCATCTGAGAAGTCGACCGACGCCCTGACCAGGGGCGTGACCCGCAGAGGTCGCAGCGTGATGCGTGATTCGTCTGAGAGATTGACAGACAGGTTCTCATAGATCGTGACCTTGGCGAACGCCATGAGGCGCGAGTCGTCCGCATAACTGATCTTGAGCGTCAGTGGATACGCCACCGTTGATCTTGCGTACAGACGCGAATCATCCACGAGACCCGCAGTTAGATGAACCTCGATCGCGCTGTGATTGACGATGAACTCAGATCCATCCTCAAAAGCGGCACTCAGGTCAAAGTTGGATCCGTCGCTGATGTCAAAGTATGTTTCGATCTGGTACGGAGTCCTCACGAGTGTCCCGGACACTCCGACCATCTGATAATATGCATGAGCCGTGTTATTGCTGGATAGATCGTGAACGGGGATCGGGTTATCGCTGGTGATGTTAGTCACCGACCACGTGAAGGGTGACCCGATGTCGACCCATGTTGAACCGTCATCTGATGCCTGCCATTTCCAGGTCCCGAGGTCTCCCGTATATCCACTCGTCTCAACACGCGCATACTTGACGACGCGAGGCGTGTCGAACTGGTACGCGATGTTGAGTCCGGATGCGCTTTGCGACGTATCCGGCCACCATGAGTCGGACGAGTTGGTCCCGTAGGCTCCATCGACGAGGTTGCCGATGTCGGTCCCGGACGCCCCGGTGATGTTTGTCGTGGCGGTGATCGAAGACAAACGATTGCCAACTTCGTCGTCCGTGCCACTGATAATGAACTCGACCTGTCGGATGTTCGAATCGTTCCACGTGCCGCCGACCTCGCGGAGTCGATACCACTTGTATGCCGTCGCGTTCTTGACGCGAACGAGCCAAGGATCGTTTCCGCCAGATCCACGCATCGTGTCGCCGGCAGACAGCGTGATCCATGTCGAGCCGTCGTTGGATGCTTCGAACGCGAACTCGATTGGGCTGACCGGCGCGGTTTGATACCACAGATAGCCTGTGATAACGCGCGGGAGACCCAGGATCTCGAACGTGAGAGTCTTATCGCTGGCAGCCGTACCGTTGGTCATGTACGGCTTGCCAGAATCACTTGTCGTAGTCCCGTCGAGCAGCAGCGTCATCGAGCGCGAAGATGATCCTGAGTCACGAGGTAGTGTGGATGTGACTCCGAACACGGATCGGCGTGGTCCTGCGCCACCTAGATTGTTCGTGGTGTACTTGATCGGATCGATCGAGGCCAGTATTTCCACAGCGAAGATGCTGACCCGTGCAGACGTGTCTCCGCCTCCGGTCAGGACCTCGGTGATGACCCCTGTTGTTCTGTTCGTCGCCATGAATTTACGCCGTCACTTTCATTCCGACCTGCAGATCGGCGACATCGCTCGGCGTCCAAGGAGCAGACGTGTCTGGATTCTGATCAAGCAATTGGAGCGCCGTCGTGTAACTGGTCGACATGGCTTTCGACGTTCCGACCGTTTCCGTACTGCCGCTCAGCGTCACGGGCGCAATCGTTCGCGTGGCCGCGTCGTCCTTCCTAGCGACGATCACATTTTGGATGCCGAAGATGTCGTTCGGCGTATAACCGAGTGTGCTGATTTCATACAGGTCCTTGGCATCAACCGCGCTGGCTGACACGTAAGACGTGTCGCCATCCACGGTCGCCTCGTTGACTCGGCTATAGTTCGTGCTACCACTATTCGGAACCCAGTCCTTCTGCGCCGTGTCGACGGCAGGTCGTGCGGTTGATACCCGGCACTCACCGAGCCACGTTGATCCGTCCACGCAATAGACATCGTCGAACAAAGCATAACCACCACCCGAATTGCATTCTAAACCAATACCTCCGATATCTGAACCTCCCGTGTTCACTCCGGTCTTCCCCAAGATCTTGACGCCGTCCTGGTACACGTTGAAGGATCCACTGGACGAATCCCTCACGAGTTCAATGCCGATGTAGGTCCACACGCCATTCACGAACGTCGCAGTGCTCGTGATATCTAGAATCGTGGGCGTGCTTGATTCCCCCGAGCTATAGCAAAAGTTGAACTTGTTGGTGGTGGATATGCACAGACTGCATTGCGTGGTTCCGCCGGCAGTGTTGCGAAAGCTGACTATCTGCCTCTGAACACCAGAGAAACCCGTGAAATCAACATTGGACCAGAAGGCGAAACCAAGCGACAGCGAACTCTTAGCTGTCGAGAGTGTGCGATGCGTCCTTCCCTGCGTCTTAAGACATCTTCCGCCGAAACGTCCAGCCGTGGCATAGTCGATCGACACGGTTCCGATCCAATTCAAGCTCGTCGGCGCGCTCGAACTGTAGTAGTCAAAACCATCCATGAACAACAGACCCATCCCTCAGATCTCCTCAAGCTGCATGGACCACGAGACGGCGCATCCGTACTCGTCTGTCTGTGCCGTGTATCCAAGCACCATCATCGTCAGCGTCGGTCTGTAGAATGTGTAGTCTCCATCGACGCGCGACGATCCAGACACGACAGGACGTGTTGGTGTGCCACCACTGGTCTTATAGCAGAGCTCCGATATGCATCCGACGGTCAAGATCAACCCCGGCCACGACTTCTCGAAGGCCGGTGCCGTCTGGTCATTGCACGATATCGTGCTGGCGAACTTCTTGAACCCATCGTCGAATGAGAGATCGACGAGCTTGCCGTTCACCGTGCGATCTACCTGCGACGCACCCTGAATCGGACTCAGCGTCTGCGACGCTCCTCGCGTGGCATATGGTTGCACACCATCACCACTCAGTGTCAGGACGGTGAATGCGTTCTTAACCATTTCTTATCATCTCCTCGGGGCTGTCCACGACGGAGCCTTGCCACTACTCGTCATGCGACGCTGAACGGTGTAGCGAATCAGTGCCTCAGCAGTGTCGCGATCTGGAATACCGAGCCCGTCGAATCGCTGCCCGTCAATGCTCAGGTTCAGCACACCCCCGCTATCACGCGATTGTCCCACGCGCTGCGGTGCGAAACGCGGAAGAGCGGGGGCTAGATTGCCGAGAGAACCGCCTGACGCGAAACCACGAGCGAATTCGTATGGGTCGAAGCGACCCTCGTTGATGGCACGCATGAACGACGAACCATATTTCCGCACGGCTTTCGCTTGTATCACCCATTCGTTATTCGAGAGCCATGCGCGAACTGAATCCGATGTCGACGTACCGGGACCACGGACGCGACCACCACTGGCAAACGCCGCTCCGTCGCCTCCAGTATCGCCGCTCGTGCCACCGGAGATCGCATTGATCATGTCGATGATCGGTTGCAAAAGTTTCTTCAGATTGTCGACCCATCCCGTGACGGTTTGTGTGACCGTGTCAATCGCAGAGTTGAACGCACTGACGATCGACTGACCGATGCTCGTGAATATACCGCTGATCGTCTCGGGCAGTGAGCCGAAGAAATCGAGGAGCCCCTGCCACTTGTCCTGGACACCCTGAACGGCGTCATCGAAGGTTTGCTTGAGACCGTCACCGAGACCGGAGAACCATGTCTCGATTTGCTGGCGTCCTTCATCAATCTTGGCGACGAGTGTGATCCATGTCGTCGTGATGAACTCAACAACGCGATCCCAGTTGCTGTAGAGCAGCGTCAGTGCGACGATGAGCGCACCGATCGCGAGCCCGATCGGATTGAGATTGAACGATGAACCGAGCAGCGCGCTCACCAGTCGTAGAGTATTGGCACCGACCGTGAGAACACCAAACAGAAGCTTGAAGCTACCTGTCAGTTGCCCAATTATTGCGATGATGACCAGTGCGCCCGTTGAGAAATTAGTGCCGAAAATAGAGTTGAACGTATCGCGAATGCTGTCGAGGTATCCCTTCAGCGTCACGAACGCTGGCACGAGCTGATTGTTGAAGATATTGAGAAGCTGAGGCATGGCGTTGATTACGCCAGTGAATACCTCACGAAATCCGGTGCCGATTGACGTGATTGCTGAACGAATCGCCGGTCCATTCTGCTGAACGAAGCTGCTCAACTGTTGACCGAGATCATTGAACAATTGCGAGATCGTCGCACTACTCGCACTCAGCGCATCGGTGACGATGCCGATGACCTGCGCGACGCCTGGACCAAAGGCGTCCATGAAGTCGTTCTTCAACTGAATGAGCGTGTTGCCGAGCGACGTCAGCGCACTGGTCAACGGACCACCATACGTGTCTATCAGTGTCTGATATACCTTACGATCCGCGAGTTGCTTCTGGAGACGTTCGGTCTCCTCACGTGCGCTCTCCTGCGCGAGCTCTAACTCCTGCGTCGCACGAATCTGATCATTATATGCGTTGCGATTCGTCCGTAGAGTCGCGTTGTATTGATCATAGGTGATCGTGCCGTCCGCGAGTTGTCTGTTGAGCTGACGCTGCTGATTGGTGTAGTTCAGTGTCGCTTGCTCAGCTCTCAGGTTGCTCTGAACAGTCTCCTGCTGAACCTTGTTCGTCTGCTCGAATGCAGACGTCTGAGTATTCTGAGACTTTGCGACCGACGCAGCGAGCGCACCTATGCCCGCCGCTGCCGCCGCTGCGGCTGTCGTCAATCCAGCGACACGCGCGACGAACGACGCGAGGTCCTTGCCCACCTTGACGGCGGAGCGAGTGAGTCCCTCCATCGCGCGCGAGATCTCGTTGAGTTGCGCGGCGTTCTTCTGAGCCGAACCAGAGATATCGGTTTTTCCGAGCTTGTCGAGCGCATCGCTGCTCTTCTTGGCACCATCGCTGATCTGATCGGTGCTCTTGCCGACCTTCTTGGATGCAGCATCAGCCTTTTCACCGAGCCTGTCGAATGCCTCGCCACCCTTGTCGGCGAAGTCCTCGATCTTCTTGGTCGACTCTTCCGCGCCCTCGATGACTATGTTGGATACGAGGTCTTCGCTGTCGTCAGCCATTTTTCATTGCGTCCTTATAGTAGTCGTTCATCTCGCGCGAGACATCGCGAACGATCTGACGAAGATGCCACTTTCTCGGGATCGTGACACTCTCCTTGCCGAAATATTTCGGACCGTCATCGGACAGCAGCAGTGGAGCCTTTCCGAGACGGTTGACACGAAACAGACGGCCAGGAAAATCACGCGCCCGCACACCGCGCGCATCGAGTGCGAACGACAGAGGAATCCAGAGCATCGGTCGTCCGTGAATCGTGGCACCGAACTCGAAGACCTTCCAGAAAAACACGGTGTGAGTCACGCGAATGTTGATGTCAGTACGAGATTTATACGATACCTTGGCACGAAATCCATCCTGCCAGCGGTCAGAGCCGAAGTTGCCTCCTGCCCTGATGTCCTCTCGCCCCCTGACCTCGATCTCGTCCGCTGCGCGATATGCCGCAGACTGCGTCGCCCGAGTCATCTTCTCGGAGAATTTCTTCACACGACGCTTGAACTGCGAACCTATCTTGTCGCCGTTCTCCATCTTGAAGGTGACGGTCACTGACTCTGCTCTTCTAACTTTGCGATGAATTTCTGCGCCTCGTTTCTGCCACCTCTGCCAACGTTCGTGACATTGGCAACAGATATCATGCGAAGCGTGTCAGCCATCTGGTCTCTCGCGATCAGGTCACACCATCCTGAGAGCTGTCTTGGTGTGTAGTTCCAACAGTCTCGGACGTCGTGGCCTGCCCCGACGCATCGCTGGATGGCTCTTGCGATCTCGTAGCCTGACCCCATCCAGACACGCCGCCCGAGGTTGCGGGAGCGAGCGCGAACAGGCCGTCGAGAAAAGACTTGATTCCCCTCGGGAACGTCAATTCAACGATCGCCTGTAGAAGGTCTAGCTGTGCACCGGCTGGCAGGCGAATCGCCGCCTGGATTTGATCACCATCACCGTGATGACCGATCGCCGCCGCGATGATCTGACCGACCGCCACCGGAATCTGCGCAACGAGTGAGGCGGCATTCTCTTCTGTCAATTGCTTCCGCGCCATCAACTGTCTCAGTTCTGGAATATCCCTGAGCAACTCAAACAGTGTCATGGCGGAGAGTCCACTCACCTCGACATTCGTGCCCCCGATTAGAACGATCTTGGTGAGTGGTCCTATGTCTAGCAGTGAAGTCATGTCCTGATCTCCGTGACTCGCGACGCTTACGAGGCGTCGCTCAGATTGGTGAGTTGAATCTGCCCGAACTTGCCAGCGTGATCACCGGACTGAGCCTGAAGCACGTCGGCTGTCGTCTCCATCTCGTTCCACTCATCTGAGATGAGCGAGAAATCACCATCCGGCTGAAACGAGATATTCCACAGGTCCATCGTGCACTTGGCACCGATGTCGTTCGCTCCGACGAATCGCAACGCACCGTTCACGGCGTTCGTCGCGAATATCTCAATGACTGGACCCCCGACCGCGTCCTCGTCCACGTCACCGAGAAGCATGAGCGCGATGTTGTGAGCCGTGATCTCATCCATCGTCATCTTGAGCGTCAGTTTCTTCTCCTGCACGATGCTCAGGTCCTTGGACTTGGTGCCTGTGCGAGACGAGAAATGATCAAGCGTCGTCAGGTCCGGTGTGATCACGAGAGCAGAGACGTTGCCAAGATCACGATAGTTGGCTTCTCCATCTTTCTTGAAGCTAACGACCCCCTTGCCAACCTGATAGTTGCCAACGTTGGGAGAGATTAGAGTCGGTTCAGGCATTTTGAATTTCTCCTGTTCACTCGTTCGGGATCCACGGATAAGTAATCCTGAGGTCCAGCATCATGGAACCGGTGACAGCACCGCCAGACTTCATGTCGGTGATCACCGCGTTTAGGTAGACAGAGCCATTGGCTCCGTAGAGCGTCGCGAGCGGAAAGTCACTCGCAACGGCGTTCAATATCTTCGTTCGAAGCGCGTTCGTCGCTTCACCGATCGTCTCGCGAGTCGGCCGCTGCTCATTCATCAGGATGAAAATCTGTGGGCTCATCTGCATGATCTGAGGAGCCATCCCTGTCACGCGCCCCCGCTTGTGGTCGTCGCTCAGACGAACGGACTCATCACCGTCGAGCAACACCAGACCAGGTCTCTCGTCATCCTTCCGCAGGTCTCGGTTTCGCACGGCGGTGACGACGACCGGGGGGCTGGACTGGACCATGCCTTGCATGATCGCGAGTAGACGTTCCAGGATAAGTTCTCTGCGGTCCATCTAGCCACCCTCCGGTTCTGGATCTTCAGGATCGAGCTTCAATGTTCCGTCTTTCATGTCGCTGTCGATCTTTCCCGTGACGGTCCAATCTGCATATTCGTATCCCCACCCTGACGAGTCTGATCCAGTGCCTATAACATCGTTGAAACCTTCCACACCTGGATCTGGAACCTCGACGTAGAATTCCTCTTCTTCGTCATCGAACAGAACAGCGGCGGCATTGGCATCGTAATAGGCATCGACATCGACGTCGAAGGCGTACTTGTCGTACTTGTATGACGGTGGTCCCGGATCGGCATAGTAACCCACGACGTGATCTTGCGGACGAGACTGTGCATTAACGTAAGCCACACACTCATCGAAAGTGCCAGAAAACGGACTGGGCGCTAAAGAGTAATAACGGTCAACGGTCGTGTCTCCAGTATAAGGATAATACAGAGCTATCGGTACGTGAAGCTCATCAACAAAGATACTACCTAACTCCCAAACCCAAGAATTATCTTTTGGATCAGGCGGTGGAATCGTGTATTTATTTATGTCAGCCGTGGCCCTGACCGTGAACTCCAGTGAAGACGTGGTGACCACGCGCTTGAGAAGGTCCCAGTTCAAGACGAGGACGTTCTGGATCTCCTTCTCGTAGAATTCCGTAGTGTCGTTATATTCATCGGTCACATACGGCGTGTAGCTCCACGCATATAATTTAGACCGCATCTCTGACGTGATGAGACCATCGTGGATGACGACGGAGTTGGACCCCTCGACACCAAATTTCTTTTTGTTGTCCTCGACGTTAAACGATCCGACACCGGGGATGGACAGTATCAGCTTGGGATTCGCGTCACTTCGATAGTCGATCGAATAGTTCCAGCTTATGAAGACGAGCTTTCCACCTTTGGCCCACTTCACCTTGACGATGCGTTGATCGAATGACTGAGCGAAGGTCACGTGCGCTACTCTGCGTCCGGCCAACACAAGCCTGTGAACACGGTGCGCTTGGGATTGCTTGATCCAAAGATCGTCGCATTCGTGGTCGTCACGCTGAGGAAGGCTTGGATATCGTAATAATCGTCACCGTCCGCAACGTCGATACCGTGCACCGTCAGGGCACCGAGAGTCGCAGAGCCAAAGACAAAGGCCGACTCTCCAACAATCGTGCTCCCGTTCTTCACGATGCGAACATACGAGTATCCAGAGAACGGACCAGCCGCTGGAGTTACAGATGCAGTGATCTGAACGACACCGGCCGGAGGAATATATCGATAGTTGCCTTCGTCAAAGTGTGACCCGTCATCATACTGCGCGTCGTCGAACTGAATGACGGTCAGCGTGTTCTTCGGAAATACCTGACTCGATGCACTGAGGTTTGCGACCATCTTCAGTGGCGCTCCACCACCGCCGCCTCCACCTCCGGCATCTCCGGTCGGACCTTTGTCACCGGTAGGTCCCTTGTCGCCTGTCGGACCCTTGTCACCGGTAGGTCCCTTCATGCCTTGATCGCCAGTCGGACCCTTACTGCCCGTTGCTCCGGTCGCACCATTATCACCGGTAGGTCCCTTGTCACCTGTCGGACCCTTGTCACCGGTAGGTCCCTTGTCTCCCACGCCACCGGGCGCGCCGTCGTTACCCTTCGGACCCGCCGGACCCTGAAGACCATCAGCACCGCGAGGAATGTAAAAGTGAAGAACCGCCGCACTCGGTGTCCCGCTGTTTGTCACCGCAGCATCGTTGTTCGACGTGACGGTCTCGACTGAGGCGATAGTGATCGTCGATGAGTCTCCAGCCGGACCCACGTCACCAGTGTCACCCTTGGGACCAGTGCTTCCTGTCGGCCCACGCAGATTCATGATCACTTCATACGTGCCGACGACTCGCGCGTATAGATCAGCGTTCGCGGTGCGGAGATACAGGTCGCCGTTCTTCCCCATCGAATCGACTGGCGCGGCGAAACCGTATCGAATCGTCGAACCATCAGCACCGTTCGCGCCGTCACTGCCGACCACACCGTCGGCACCGTTCGCTCCTGTGTCACCCTTCGGCCCTACTGGACCCTGCGCACCGCGAAGGTTCGCCTGCAACTCCCAGTGTCCATTCTTCTTCTTCTGATATAGATCGTTGTTCGTCGTGTCGAAGTAGAGCTGCTCATCCACACCGTCGCCATCATCCGGCGCGCCCTCTCCGGTTATGACAGCCGTGCTGCCCCCGATGAGCACCGCACCGTCCGCCCCTGCGGGACCGGGGGGACCATCGACACCGGCAGGACCGCGCACGTCAACAGCACTCGCCGCGTCATCGACGAGACCTGATGCCCCCACATACTTGCCAACGGCAGGCTTGACACCCTCGCCACCGACCCAGTCGATGACACGCTGAACGCGGCGACCCTCGTCACTGACGATAGAAAGAACCGGCGACCACCCATCAAACCCATTGTCGCCCGCCGGACCAGACGGCCCAGTCAGGTCGACGGCCTTCGTCGGGTTCTGCGGTGCACTGACCTGAACGACGATAACGTCAGTCATCACGAGATCTCCTCATCGTCGTTCGAACCGAGTATGCCCGCGATCATGCCCCAGACATACACGACCTCGCTGGCTCCGTCGCGCAACTCGATCTCATAGCGATTGACTCCCGGGTCACCCACCGGGGTCTCCTTTAACATTCTTGTCTGCTCTGGCGTCGGTGTGAACGTGACCTCACCGATCGTCGGATTGCTTATGTGCGCACCGCCGTCGCTGACAGACAGACGAAACAATAGTTTGCCGCGCAGTGAGACTGACATGCGCGCATCGTCGAATGGGATCGGGATATCATTCAATGAAAATGAGAACACCGCAGGAACATTCGTGCCGCGCACCCACGTGAAGTCATATTCGGCTGGTGTCGTAACGTCGACCATGTCAAGCGTCCTTCAATCTAACAGCGTTGCAGTCATGCAGCACGATCGTTCCGTCAGGTCGACCACCGGTCGTCGGTTGTGTGATCGCGTATGTGTGACCCAGAAACACTATCTTGTCAACCTCGAAGTCGATGTCAGCCAAACCGACCGCAGACACCACGATCCGAACCGAGTCATCTCGAAACAGCGCGCGCTGAGTTGGCGAATACTGCGCGATCGCCATGTAAGCGCTCGCTCTTGCAGCACCATCGCGCATGATCTTCCCATACTTGTCACCGCCCCATCGGCGTATGAGCTTCTCGGCATCGCGCTGCAATCTCAGGATACTCGGCATCGCGATGTCTCCCTAGACGACCAGAGGTCCGCGACGATTTCGGCGCAGAAGCGCCAGATACCGACGCCCGTACTCGGTCGTTCCAAACTCGTCATCAGATGACAGGGATCCCTCGGCGTTCGCGGCACCCCCGGTCGCGTACGACACCGACAGTCCGCTGCCAAACGACTCGCTCGCGATTGCTCCGGCACCACCAGCCGCACCAATCTCGACCTGATCACCTTCGTCGGAGTTATCGGTCGCGAGAAGATGCGCAGCCAGATACATGATAGCTGGCTGATAATCGTACTCTTTCCATGATGCGTCGACACCGTGAGACGCCTCGACGATCAGTGTGTCGATGATCCCATCATCACTATCCGAGAATATCGGAAACCGCTCCTTGAACTGATCCACGGTCGGCAGAACATAGGGCATGTTTGTCTATCTCCGCGCTCTGCGCCGCTGCTCATGCCGTCTCGACGCTGTTGCAGCCTCGGCGCGCCGCTGCTCAGTTTCTGCGGCCTCGATCCTACGTCGCTCAGTCTCTACGTCACCAGCGTTCGTCTCATCACCACTCGATTTCTCGTTCTCACTCTCGCGCTGCACCTCGCGCAGATAGTTCTCGACGACTCCGCGCAACGCGGCGCGCATCTGCCCCCGATTTGGGCGAATATCCATCGATGAGCGGGGGGTGCAGACTTCAAGGAACTGTCGGAGCAGAACTTCGTATGGTTCTGTGTCGATGACCTTGAGCAGCTCAAGCACGACGCGAAGTCGAACTGGCGGCGAGAACGTGCCCGGTGGACCGACGAGCAGCGTGTCTGTTTTCTGAAACTTTGTCAAGTTCTTGAGAGTCTTGTCGCTCAGGTCAGCAGACACGATCTCTCCAATCGGCACAGACACGAACCGATTGTTGATGTCATGGAGTCCGCGATCAGCGTCTCCAAGATTGATGAGCGAAACTCTCATGGTATCTCCGATTCCCCTTTGTTCTTTGAGGTGAGCCGCGCACCGGCTGGATGACGATGCGCGGCTTCCCCATTCATTCAGTCGATTCGATGGATCAGGACACCGAATCGGCCGTCAGAATTCCGTCGAGATACCGCACTGCTCCCGGACGGCGGATCTCGAGACCCGCGAGCCGGAAGATGCCCGGGATGTCCCAAACCAGAGGTGCGGTCTGGAACGGAGGCAAGAACTGATGCGGCATCGGAATATGCATCTTCAGAACACCTGGATCGCGACGATATGCCACCATGCGACCCGAACCGTTGGTTCCCACGTCCTCCAGTCCGCGCACCCCGCGCACGGTCAGAGGCTGACCGGTCGTCAGAGTGTAGACGTTCTTCTGGAGAATGTAGTCGAGCACCGACTGAGTCGTGCCCTCGATTCGCTTGGTTGCTGCGATCGTCAGGGCGCCGATCGGCAACAGCAGAGTGTCAGCCAGCTCGATCGTGAGCGTACCAAGATACTGCCCGGTCAGCGTATCGTTCACGTCCTTGATGATCTCGTCCGGAGTCTTGGTGTCCCAGGTCGTGTGACCAGAGGCGCCGACAGCGGCGTGCACGACGGTGATACCAGGATAGTTGATCAGACCATTGAAGGATTTCTCGGCATCGCCGCGTAGTGCGACAGTGTCGATGAATTCCTCCGAGGCGCGCACGGCGGCATCGGCTCTCTCGCCACTGAGGTTGATGCCGAGACGAATCGCGTCGTTGATCTCCTCCAGCGAGTAGCGATATCCGATATCGGCCATCTCGACACCGACCTCGTTCTTCGCACGAGTGATATCGGCGACGTGGATATCCTTGGCAAGATGGTGGAACCATCCAGCACGACCGGTGCGATCGGTCGAGTAGTAGGTGACCGACTTAGTCCACTCAGGTGCCGAGGTGTCGACCGGAATCAGGCCCGGATACTGAATATCGGGGTACTGAGTCTGATAGACCTGACTCTCGATGTACGAGGTCTGCGACACCAGAAATCCCAGTGCCTGCTGATCGGTGACCAGCGCGTTTCTACGAAGCATCTTTATTTCTCCTCTTGTCGCCGACTCAACGAGCCTCGCGACGCTGAAAGGTTCAGTTGTTCGTTCAACTCACCTTGCCACTAAAAGGCAAGGCGAGTTGACAATTCATCAGGCTCCAGCCTGCTGATACGTCGGCAGTTGAAGGATGGCGCGCCCGCCACTCTCGCACGAGGTCTTCCAGCGCGCGCCGAGCACGGGACCGATGCCTCCGGTGTTCGACCACACGCCGGTCGCGCCGTTGAAATGGACAGGATCACCGATGTCGACTGCCACCGCAGGCTCGACCCAGATCTCACCGCTCTCGAGAACGCCCATGTTGTTCGGGGGCAGATACTTGTCCTGCTCGGCACCAAGCGTGATGTCCTTGATCGAACATCCACGAAACCCGGTGAGAGTGCCACCGAGAACCGTTCCACGATCCGACAACGTGCCACGCGACACCGCGAGACCGAAACCAATACCCGCCTCGGTCTCGCACGTTCCAGTCGACGAGCGCGCATTGTCGAAGTTTCCGGCGATGGTGCCCGGAGTATTGTCGACCATCTGCTCCTTGTACTCAGTCTGATAAGCCATGGTTCATATTTCCTCGTTGATGAAGGGTCACGGTGCTTGACTCATGTCAAGCGTCATGACCCTGTTATTTACTATCGCGTGAACGTTGTTCGTGTCAGTGCGTCTGCGATCCGCCGCCCTTCCACGCGTTCTGCATTCGCTCCACGCGCTTCTCATATGCCTGATCGACGGTGAGTCCACCGGTAGGAGCGGGGGCACTGAACGAGCGAGCGACGTCGCCGATGTTCGAACCGACGCCAGATCCAACCCCCGACTGAACCGCGCTGTCATCGACCATCGCGGCCAGCGTGTCGAAGCTGATGCGGATCTGATCGTCCGGCCAACCCTTCGCCTTGTCGCCGAGGCGCGAGTCGACGACCTGACGACGAATTTCGCTGTCCGTCTTCCCGTCGATCACGACGGTGGGCATCAGCACCTTCGCCTTGCCGAGCATGAGGCTGCGATCGCGAACCATGGCCTCCAGCTTCTCCGGAGTCATCGCTGAGTCCTTGATCTGGGTCTCGAGAGTCGCGATCTTCGTGGTGGCCGCAGTGAGATCAGCAGTCAGCTTCTTGATCTGCTCGTCCTTGTCGTTGATCTGCTTGGTGTGATCAGCGACGACCGCCGCGTTCGTGGTCTTCATCGTCTCGATGGTCGACTTGAAACCGTTGATCGTCTTGTCAACGACCTGAATCGCAGTGTCATCCATCTCAACGGTGATACCGTCAACAACGTGCTTTGCCATTTTCGTCTCCTTGTTGCGGACGCCGACACGGTCGGTGTCCTGTTTCTGCACCATCGCGATGAGAGATCGAGCTGCGACTGTGATGTCACCGTCTCCTCTCGCGATAGAATCTGTGACAGCGAACCTCAGAGCTGCCATATTCAACACCCCGTTTGTGAGAACGGGATACTTCTTGTCACGACCGAGAAATCCAGAGTCGGTCGTCAGTCCGAGACCATCTGTCGTCTCGTTCGCAAGCGCCAACGCCATCGCATCGGCGAAGTTCTTCGTGTCGAGTCGACATTCGCCGCTCCCGTCACCGAATCGCGCCATGTGACCGGCGCGCGCCGCGTCCACGAACGCGACATGGTTGACACGAATGTTCTTCTGAGAGCCATCGTATGCCTGTCCATCGACCGTCACGCCCGGTGTCATGTCAAGATCGCACGTGTATCCGACGCTCATCTCGACTTTACCGCCGCGCACGTCGCGAATCGTATTCCCGTCCATTAGCACCATGGGAACGCGAACGAACTCGCCATCACGCGCCACCTCGTCGCCGATCTGACCCTTCGCATACTTGCTCCAGTTGCCAGAGTTCACGGCCTCTGGTGGATGATCGTTCGTGATCGGCTTGTGGGCGAAGGACGACAGCGACTTCTCGTCGAATACCTCGTTCTCCGGACGAAAGATTCTCACGACACTCTTGTCGGTCACACCGACCTCTGACCCGCGATAGAGCTGAATTCCCGTGCGAGCCACGCGCGGCGCAGCTACCAAATAGCCATCGTTGGTCTCACGGACCTTCGCGGCATCGTCGAACTTGATTGAACAGAAGTCCGTCAACTGAAACGGCATCTTCATGGTCTCCAGTATCGGCCTATCCACGGGGATGCGGCCTGTGCCTCGGGTGACCACGGCTTTCTGCGGCCGTGGAAGAACACGAGTCTGTGTTCTCTGCGAAACTGCGCCAAGTGAACGCAGTGAAGTGGATACGAGGCAAAGACAGGATACGGCACGTGAGTGCTGCCCTCGCGATCCACCAGATTGTATGACAGCCAAGCTTGATCCGAACCCGCGAAACCCGCACGACGTGCAATTTCAGGCGATGTCGCCGGATCGAAGCTGGACCACACGTGACTCAGGTCGCCAGCCGTGAACATCTGAAACGAACCATTGAACACGCGTGGATGATGATTGCCGACTAGCTGCCAGCCAACGAAACGTCCCTCGGTCTCTAGAACCTCGCGCAGTGGGCCGCACACGACAGTGTCGAGATCGAGACTGACGATGCGCTCGCCCGCCCTGATGCCCATGTCGCGCTGCGTCTCCGGATCATAGATCCTCAGCCGCCTATAGCACGACGCCAGCCGTGTCGGTCCGCTCGGGTTCACGAGTTCTTCACAGTCGCGCCACAGTGGATACGAATCACACGACACACCGTTCGCGTCGTCGGTCACGCAGATGATGCGATAGTTCATCCCGACAAGATTGCGCTCCAGCATGTCGTGCATCATGTTGACGTGATTGAAGCCGTATGCTCCAACCATGTTCTCCTGACGCCATTTCCAGAGCACAATATTGACACGCGGTTTCACCTAAATCTCCCTTCGCCACTCGAACCTGATCGGGTTCTTCGCCTTGTATGGTGGACCAACGCGCTTCGCGTTCAGAGTCGGGTTTCTAGCAGCCCAGAACTCTGACTCCTTCCGTCCATATCTACGCGTGTTCGCATCATCACAATCTTCACGACGCCACACCGTGAGACCGAAGTTCACCGGCAGTTCGCGCAGACCGAGACCACGCGCACACTTGCGAAAGTTCCCGTCGCTGCCGTAGAACCCGGCGAAGTCCTCGTCGTAACCCCCGACGCGCCAGAAGTCCGCAACCCTGAATAAGAACGTGTTCGCATGAACCGGGATTTCAGTGCCGTCAACGAGAAACTGTCGAGGCAGAAAGTAGGCATCAGAAACAAGACCCTCCCTGATATACTGACACATGACAGCGGCATCACTCTGTATCAGCGTGTGATCCATATCAGTCATGAGCGCCCACTCAGTATCGCACACTCGCATTCCGAGATTTCGAGCACCGTCCTGATTCCACGGAATATCAGGAACCACGCGGTAGACTTTGACATCAAGCCCGCGAACAAGAAGTTGCCTGTGATACCTACGAATCACATCAACAGCAGGTGACACCGGTGATCCGTCATCCACCACGATGATGCGAAGCGATGAACGAACGTCGTCCGAGTACCCAAGCCACTTGTGAACATGATGTCCAAGCATGTTCGGGTTGTCATAGTACGCCATCACGAGTGACACGACTCGCATCACACAGACCCCGTGAAATACCGCGTTCGCAGCTTCGGTCGCTCGTCAGCGTATCCGAGCGACGAGTTGCCGTCACCAAGGTCGTGATTGACAAGACACGGCACGCGATACAGGATCTTGAGATCACGTTGACCAATGACATCAGCCACCACGCCATCGACGTTCTTATCCCACTTCGGGCTGTCGAGATACGCTCGTGTCAACTTACTGTCCATCAACTCACGTGCCATCTGCTTGGTCAACAAAAAACACTGCGCTCCCCATGTCTTGATGCCACGTGATGCGAGATGCCATCCACGTTCCAGCGGTGCACCGCCACGCTCCAACGTGCTACTCATGGCAATTGGAAAATAAAGCGACAACACCCCGGCCTCGCGCATCGTCGAGCTCTCTTGCAGATCTCTCAGGTCACTCTCCAAAGCAGAACGGCAACCACAGACCCACGTCACGTCATCCTCGCAAACACAGATCCAGTCGCCATCCTGCGCACGAGACTCTAGTATCTCTAGACACTTGAACCAGTTGCGCAAGTTCCCGAGCTTCTTATCATTGGTCACCAACTCACATCCCCGATCAACCCATCGGAGTGATGCATCATCTGAGCAGACGAGAATCTCATAGCCGAATCCCGCATGTCGCAGGCTAGTGACCGAATCGAGCAGCGTCGGGCAACGTCGCGGTGCCGTGATGATACCAAAGTGTATCACAGTTGCTTCCACCAGTATGACACCGACTTGCGATAGTCGGGGGCTTGCTTGTGGATATGCGTCTGAACACCACCGATACCGAACCTCTCCTCGCAAGCCCGCTTGACGCCCGGCCACAGATAGTCATCGCCAGACACGATTCCACCGACTCGCATCTTCGGCAACCAAACCGCGAGATCATTGCGCACCGCTTCATATCCGTGATCGCCGTCGATCATCAGAAAGTCGATACTCTTGTTGTCGAAGCGCGATGCTGCATCGATGCTCGTCATGCGACATGGCATGATCACGTCCATGACACGATGCACGTTGCGCAGGAATATGTCATACGGTGATTCGCCGCGCAGCCCACGGAAATAATGCGTGTCGCGCAGGTCAGGACCACCGTCGATCCACGGATCGACACAGTGCAGCGTGATCGGCTTACCAGAGTTCTTGATCTCGACGCCCATGAACGCTGCTGAGCGACCGAGCCATGATCCGATCTCGACGAACGTTGATTTCTTATCAGGTGACGCTGCGTCAACCACGTTGCGATAGAGATCAGTGAACGCCGCCCATCCAGGTACGTCCTTATAATAGTGGTCCACCAGCCCTTCTCCTCAACCCCTAGACCGCTGCCGCGATGACAGCGAACAATGGAATGATGAGAACTGCCCACAAGATCTCATCAGTCTCCATGTATTTCGTGAGACCGAACACCGCGAGTGCTATGATCACTGTAATGATCAGCGCGGCCTTGGTGTTCGGTCTCATGTTCTTATCTTATTCCTACGCCGCGTCACTGCCACCGGTGTCGTCACCGCCACCGGTGCCGCCGTCGCCCTCGCCGCCTGCGCCGCCGCCATCACCGCCATCGGTCGCGTCGGGCACGAGATCATCTACCGCCTTCAGCTTGTCGGCGATGCCCTGAGCCTGAGCCGCGATGGCGTCGATCTGAGCCTGCTGATCAGGATTGCCAGCTTCGAGTTGTGCGATCTTGTCAATCAATGATTGAGTCTCGGCGCCGATCTTGTCGACTTCGGTGCTGATGTTTGTGAGAGCCGTCTGAATGTCTTCGAGCTTCGCCATTAGTCCCTCCAATAATCTGGTGTTGCGCCGAACAAAGGTTTCTAAGCGTCGCATACGCTCGGCTTGTACGCGAAAGCAACTGAACATTGATTCGTCTCCCCCTACTATGCGGGAATGAAGATACAACGACAGCGCACGTGCGCGGGTATCAGAGACCGCGCGCGATCGATCTTGTACGGTCCGTTCTCTGATATGCGCTCGCACACCGGGCAGACCTTGTCATCTTCCGCTGTCTCGACGTTCACGCGCTTGATACCGGCGAATGCGGACTCAACGCGCCTGATGCGACCTATGGTGGACGCGCTCGGTGTTCGCTTTCGCGACGACCTGCTGCCAGGACCAGTGCGACGAGACGCGTCGTCGATATCAATCGAGTCAGTCGTGCGTCGCGCTGCTCTCGTCTCGGGAACCAGACCGACCTGAACAATCCCCGATGACTGATAGATGTCCAGTGTGGCCTCACTGAATGCTCTCACCACCAGAAGTTCGATCATCGCGTCAGACCTGGACACGCCGACCTTGTCGATGATGTCCTGTATCTGACTCGCCAGCTTCGATGCTCGTGTGTTGACGAGCAGACCGCCTGCCACCGCGCGCACTGACTGCTGACTCACGGCTTCGATGATCCCTTGAAGTTCAACGTATGACAGGGCAGATAGAGTCCCAACTCTATCTGCTCTGTCAATTGAATCTTCCGGCCGTCGCGCTTCACCAAGTTCATTCTCCGCATGAACCACACCGGCGTCGTATCCCGCTCGAATAAACGGACGCGCGATGCCCTCATCACTCAGTATTACCTGTTGAAGCACTGAGTCGATCCAGCGCTGAAATACCTGAGTCGCCGTTGCACCACCGAGCATCGCACCGACAGACACCGACGCCGTTGTGCCACGCCCGAGACCAAGAATATTCTGCTCCACAAGCGCTGCGCGAACCATCACGCGCGCGCGTCGCCACTTGGCATTGAGCAGCACACGAAACCTACGTCGAATGTCGGCGGTTCCCGTCGGGTCACGCTTCGACTTCGCAGCATCGCACGTGCAGATCGTGACTCTGTCGAGCATCAGGCCGTTGCTACCGCCGTACCTATCGGCATCGGCTTGACTGGCAACGATTGAAACGCGCGCTTCGCATGATCCTTGCAATACGAACGATGCCACAGCGTTCCACCGCAGAAACGAGGAGTCTCACCAGACGCGTACATCGGCCAATGACACGAGTAGAACTTGTGATCCTCAAACGCGACACCCCCGCTCTCCGGCATCACGTCATTGTGGATCACCGGCACAGCTCGCTCACCATCGCGATCTGTTCGCAGTTTCGATAGTCGCTTGGTGATCGCCTGAGGTGAGGTCGAAATCGCATACTTGGTTCGCAGTCGATACCCAATTTGAGTCGGCGTGTCACCTTGTGCGCTGTACCGAAGCAATGCTGCATCGATCTCAGGAGTCCAGGTCGCAGCACTCGTGCTCGCTTTCACCTTCAGCTTTGGCGCGACCTGACGAATCTGAGCCTCACGCTCATTGTTCTCGCTCAATCTCATCCGATGAACCTTACCTAACACCATGTTCTTGGTGATCTCAGTGTTGAAATCACTCGACAGTGTTTCTGCGATTCGCATCATCGATATCCCGCGAGACCACAGTTCAGTCATTCGATCGACGATGTTCTGGCATTCAGTCCAGTTCTGCCATCGCATCACACCGTCCACATCCACCTTCACCATGCCAGCGTGTGGCGGTTCGTCGATCTTGTTGTCAATATCACTCACGATGTTTCCCCATCATTGTCTTCGACGTGTTCAACGTCGTCGCGAACCTCTTCAAATATTTCAGGACCGAGCTCAATAACACCGTCGTACGGTACGATTTTGCGAAGATCGAGACCAAGCGGGGGCTGATACGTGAACGTGATATGCGGTGTGTAGTCCTCGTGATCCCACGACGCGCCGTGCTCACGCGCTGACGCGTTGCGCCACTGAAGAGCTGAATTGCTGAACGCCAGCACGACCGCACCCTCTCCGAACTTCTCGATCACGCGAGGACCCCCGGCGCGCACTGTCAGGTATCCATTCTCATCATTACCCCAGTCATCGTTCCCGATCCGGAGCCAGTCGACCGGGTTGCGTGAGTAGATGACCGTGACGTGTAGATCTTCGATTACGGTCTCGAAACCCTGCGCCTTGGCCCACTTGACAATGTCACCATTGTTCAGCACGTCGCGTCGAACGTAGAGTGAACGAGGAGTGGACGACGCGTCGAACAATGCCGAGTCGCGCACCCTGCGCGCCATGGCCGCGATTGGGGGCGCTCCACCGTCGGACGCTCGTGTCACCGCCCGAGGTGGAGCTGCCGGTGACTTCTCGGGGAATTGAGAAGCTTCGCCACCGGGTTTGTTGAGCTGAGCGGCAATCAACGCCGGGTCAAGCTCGTTGTTCTCTTCATTGTCTTCGTTCTCGAGGTCAGGATCATCGTCGAACTCATCGATGATCGACTCAAGCCCTGGATACGTGCCATCCTCTATAAGTTGAGCTTCGCGCGCCTTCTTGAGCACGACCTCGTTGATCAATCCCATGTTGAAATCGATCTGCGCAATGTCGGCCTTGTTCTTCCATACTGTTGCTTTCTCGGCCTCGGTGAGCTGCCACAGCGGATTCCAGTTGTAGAATATCTGGTCAGCCGTTTCAGACTTCATGCTGCCGAGCGAGCTTCGAATGATCACCTCGTCGAGCCGACGCATGTCAGGCTGTATCTCGTTCTTCTGATGAGACGAGCAGCGATCATAGTAGTTTCGCGTGTCGCTCTCACCAGTCGAGCTCAATCCTGCAGGTGACTGACCAACGAATCGCGTTGCAGGAATGTCGAATGCGCCGCTCACGATCAGTAGAAATAGTTTCTGAAGATCAGGAAGTCCGGCAAAGTTTGCCTGAATGCGTTCCCATTCTTCATCTTTATCCATCACCATCGTGCGATAGACCGATTTCGCCACATTGGCGAACGAGAACCGCCGCTTGAGATCGCTCTCGTATTCTTCAGTCGCAATGTGTTTCGACAGGCCGGGAATCTTGATCACGTCGACCTTCGATTCTGCGACAAGTTGTGCACCGGTATTGATTGCGAGTCCCGCACCGATCACCGCCTCCTGCACAATCTGAAGTACACTGTCACCCCATCCACCAACTGACGGGCTAAGATTGTTCAGGATCGGCGCTCCGATGAACCGCACGATACGCGACGGGTGAATGCGCGCAGACGAAGTGACACCGACAACATTGGCACCGCCCCCGGCCATGTAGTACTCTGGTTGCCCATAAAATTCTGACGTGATGTCACGAACCAGCGGGCCAGACGTCAGCTCGTGTCGACTCACAGAATGCAGGAACTTGAGCGATCCCTTGCCAACCCTGTCGACGTTGAGCGGTTGATCAAACGACTGACCATCGTCAACTCCGATGATCATCGCACCGCCACCGTACAATCTGGAGCGCTGAAGGGTCATCATCGTCTTGCGCTGAACGAGAAACTTTTTCTCGGTCGCCTCGATCTTGGTTATGTCGCTCGGGTCTGCCTGCCAAGCACGCCATTCGCGTGTTGCATCGAAGGCCGGAATATCAACACCCTTGCGTGTGATCCAGTCACTTCGATATGCGGCGTCTATCTGAGCCTGACTCATCTCAACGAACACGAACGCCGTGCTTGTCAACTTGTCGGCGTCTGTTCCAAGCCCACTCATGGCATTGCGAAGCCCGTCTGTCGTTGGCATGGCGCGCCGTATTGACGGCGCCGAAGCGGGGGCTTGATTCCCGACTGATCTAACTGGTCGCCTTCTAGACATGATGCCTCACAGATGCCGAGCCCACTTCATGGACTCATCATATGAATTGTCGGTCTGCGCGAGCTGAGCGAACGCCCCCGCTCCTGCATCGACCTGATCCTTGTACTTGCCTGATGGGAACGCCTCGTGTTCGTCGAAGAACGTATCGTTCCACTTCTGATTGCGAAGCACGGCGATGTTGCCGCCCTGCCACTGCGCCGCGTATGGATCCGCTCGCAGTTCCTTGCTGCCGGTCACCTTGTCCTTGAATACTGGATACCCGGCGAGCATCTCTATTGTACGTTGCGCTGACTCTAGTCCACCGCTTCCTGGCTCCTGCTCGGTGACAATGCGAACATTGTGCTTGCCGAAGCGCTCGGCGTCGGTCGCCGCTGTCTGCTTGATCACGCGCTCGCGATCCCAGGCATTCCACTGCCCCCGCACCACGTCGCTGATGAGCCAGCCCCCTGACTTGAGCGAATGCATCCTGACACCACACGTGAATGCACCGCCGTCACTCGTGCCTGCCTTGTCCCAGTATCGGACCGTTGCGCGAATCTCCTTGTCCTCCGGCATGGCCGAGCGAACCTGAACGCTGCTGACCGGAAACATGCCGCCGCCAACCACGATTGGACTCTGCTGATACAGCGAAGCCCATGATGCGGCAGTGTATAGCTTGCGACGTTCAAGCAGGAAGTCGAGAGACTTGAACTCGGGAAATAGCGGCACGTCGAGCTCGGTTCGCCTGTCATATTCTCTCTCGATAGACTCGCGAGTACTCAGCGCAGGATAGCTGATGACCTTCGCGTCTGGAAACTGAAGCACGAACCTGCCTGTCGGATCATCAAGGTCCCATCGCGTCGCTGTCAGGATCATGCCAGCTCTGTCAGTGAACCGCGAGAAGAAATCATCGGTGAACCACAACCAGATCTTGTCGCGCTGCGCCTTGCTGCTCGCCGCCTCGCGCCCCTTGATAGGATCGTCGATGAACCCGGCATCGAGCGACTTGCCGTTAATCTGACCATTGATGGTCGTGTTGCGGAAGCTGCCCTTGTGATCGACGAACTCGACGAAACGTGAGTTACGTTTTGCCCGGTGAACCTGCGTCACGACGTTCGACTTGCCGATCTTAGTGTCCGGGAACACGAGATCATATCGCTCATCGTCCATCGTGCGCTGAATGTGTGAGTTTGCGGTGACGCCAAGGTCACTGGAAAAGCTCGCGTAGATCATTTTCAGGTTCGCGTTCTTTCCGGCGAACCACGTGATGGCGTCGTGCATTCCGCGCGACTTGCCGTGCTGCGGCGGTGCTTCGATCACCATCTTCGGGCGCTTGCCAGCCTCAAGGTCAAGGTAGAACTGCTGAAGATGATCACTCAGGTCACGCGCGAACCAGCCGCGAATCATCGACTCGTCCATGAAGTTTCGATATGCCCACAAACTCTCTCTTGCCTGCGCGGCGTAGTATTCGACGATCAGGTCAAGGTCGTCATCGGTGAGGCTCGCCATGCGACGAAGTTCGGTCGCACTTATGCGCTGCGCGCCGCTGCGAACTCGCCTGTCGAACAGCGACATCAAACGAGATGCCTCGGCCTGCCGCTGGTCGTCTCGCGACACTCGCGAGCTTCAAGGGACGCCGCGATCGAACCCAGACACGAGAGAACATGCGACGCCAGCGGCACGAGATGACGAACCGCGCGCACGTCATCGTTGCGATTCACGCTGTTGACTAACACCTCGACGTGTTCCTTGATCTCTTTGTCTGTCAGTCTCATTCGTCGTCCTCGTCGAAATCCAGGTTGTCGAGACCGTCGATGTTGTATCGCTGTCTCGTCTCAGTGTCCAGCTCCACCTTGTCGAGTGGATCAGCTCTGGTCCCCGGCACGCGTTCGGCGACGCGATCGGCCTCAAGCTCGATGAGAAGCGGGGGTACTGGAATGCCGCGCGACCTCAGCTTCTCCGCCGCCTCCTCCGGTGTCATCCTCTCGCGACGCGTGTCGTCGACCTCGATCTGGGTCGGCATGATCTTCATCAACATTCGAGCGAATATGCTCGGTTCGGCGCGCGCGAGCCACGCGAGATATCCAACCATTTCGTCCGTGCCCTTGCCATCGCGACCGCAGAGATTTGCCGCGATCAGCACGGCTTCGCGCACTCGATAACTCATGGTCACGTGGCTCTGCATGTGACCCGGTGTGATGAAATATTTCGGGTCCTTTGCGTTCTTCGCAATGCGTTCGGCCTTCTGCCTTGGCATCCTGCGATTCGCCTTCTTGGGTTGCTTTCGGCCCTTCCTGAGGCTGACATCGTCAGGATCTACAGCCTTCAGCTTATCTTCAAGAACCTTGCGCGCTGCCGCGACCATGACCATGACTCGATCACCACTCCCCATCGCACTCTGTCGCACCGTCGATACTGCGACAGCGCGTCAGTCCGTTGATTATGAATGAAATGCGAGCTTCGCCATTGCCCCTCCGCAGAGGAACCTCAGGTGCAGGGCTCAGTCACTCGCTCGACCATCAAGTGAGGTCGCACACCGCGTGAGTCGATGTCACTCGCTGCCCGAGAAGCGAGTAGATCACCTCACAACGCGCATCGTCCAGCATTCGCGAGAACTCGCCTCCGACACCGGCGAATCTCCCGCATCGCGAACGAACGACGTCCCCGACGCGGAAAACACGAACACATGGATCGACGAAATAACCGAGAGAGTCGACACTCCACGTCATGAAGAACTGGATATCAACATCGCTGACACGCGACGGACGTCCGGCGCTCATGAGCAGAAAAGCAGCGCTTCTCGCGGATCGGATAGCAGGCCATGCATCGTTAGCTCGGACGAAGACATAGCCGGGAAACAGGGGAACGACACGACGCTCGCCGCGTGAGTTTCGCGGCAGTCGCGTCAGTGGATACTCGCACTCGAACCCAAGCGCGCGTAGTTCGCGTCGCGCGTCAAGCTCACATCCGTCCCACGTGGAGACGACGAACCAGTCGAGCTTCAAGAGCCGACTGCGAGAGAGCGACGATGAGCGACTGCGGCGTGACAACGAGCGAGATCCCCTTCCCTGCGCTGACCAGGAGCGAGGCGAGATCCCCGTGGGCTAGATGGAGCCCGATGGAGAGATTCCCGTCCGAGATCCCCCGGTGAGTGATTCCCCCTGCCACTCGACGCGACGGAATGGGGCCGATTCGGGTAGCGATTTTTGGTTTAGCCCACTGCCGTCGTCGTGGCAAGCGAAAAGATTTTTGGAGCCTCTCACGCGTGTGCGTGTGCTGCGCATCACCACGTCGAGCGAATCGGGGGTTGGATTTCGGCGACTCCCTCACGTGTGCACGTTGGCAGTGAGCGTAACGACGTCGCGGCGAATTCGGTTCGGTGCGGTTCGTTAGCCGATCGGCCAGCATCGCCCGGCACCGGTGTGAGCTGACGTTAGGCGCAAGTTCGCAGGATCACATCGTACCTGCTATGATGGCACGCACGTAGGGGCAGGACCACCTCATTGAAATTTCTACCTACGCCCCCGCGCGCTGTCAGAGGGTCAAATTATCTGGAATCATTGGGGTTTTTGCCCCCGATCATCGATTGAATGCGATCGCATCGCGTCGATAGAAAAATCGAAATTTGACAAATTTGATTTCTTTGCCACAATTCGCGCCCGTCACGCTAAACTGTGGCGGTCGGTGTACATAAGGAGTACAAAGGTTGTCGAGATCATGGCGCTTGTCAAATAGGTAAATATACCTCCTTTTCATCAACATCCAAACGCGACCCTTTTTCCATTCCACTTTACCCGCCACACGTGTGCCCCCGCACCCTCTCCCACGACCCCTCACCCGCCACACGTGTGCCACCACACCACTCACTCGTATCAACCCTACTCGGTGCACAAAGCATCAGTTCTAAGGTTTTAAGCCTGTGCATAACTGCCCCAAAAACCTGTGCATAACTTTTTCAACCGTCGCCAGCCGCACCCTGCCCCCTGCCCCCGCCACCATGGCGCGCTTGCTTCCACCCCTGCCCCGCGCCACAATGCCGCCACACCATTCATCTCCGTTCACTCACTCTATCCACCTCACTCCAATTCTTCCGCAGAGAAGGAGTCTTTCAACGTGTCGCTTCGCGCTCACCTGCCGGTCATAGCTCATCTCGATCACCGCTGTCCAGCCATCGCCTATCTTCTGCGCGTCCATTTCGCGCTACCGTCCAGCCCCCCGCTCATCGTCGCGCTCTCATCATCTTCGCATGATCAGGCAGACCTCGTCCTCGCGCTCCTTCGCATATCGTCCGCACCGAATCTTTCCGCGACTCTCGTGACGCGCGCCCGCTCAGTCATCGCCGCTCTTGTCGGTCACCCCATCATCATTTGCCCGCCGTATCAGCGTTCAATCACGTTCTATTCAAATTCTTCTCGTTCTAGGTCACGTTCGCCGATCATCACATATGTTCAGCCAGACCCACCACTGCGACGCTCAACCGGCATTGCTGACGCATACCGAGAGTTCAGGCTTGGTCGAACGCGTCAACAGCTTCTGTGTCGTGGTGTCAGTCGCGGCGACATTCGCCGTGCGACCCGACGCGGCTGGATCAAGTTCTCGGTTCCAGTTTCATCATGTCAAAATAGTGGAGTACCGTCATGACAAAGAAAACTTCGAGAGAGGAGATCGACCGCATCACCGATGTCGTTAGACACGCGCCGCCAACGCTCAATCCGGACAGGAAGCCGCAGACGTCGATAGAACACGTCAAGGAATACATGCTCGACGTCACTCCAATTCCGGATCTGATCGAGGGTGAACTGGCCGCTGTTCTGGAGCGTGAGGGCATCAAGAGCGTCTATGACAACTGGGCAGATGCCAAGAGCATCGCCGTGGCATTGTCTGACGTTGGCGGAATCGACAGTGTGACTGTCGTGTCCAGGAACACGAGAATCACCGTCTTCAGAAGCGAGGTCTGGAAGAACGGCAAGTGTGTGTCGATGAATGGTGGTATAACTGAATTGGATCGCGAAGGCAAGAAATCGAAGGACACGTGACATGACAGACAACGCTACGGCCACGCCTCTGCTCAACATCAATATCGACCTGCCGAACAAGCCGTCGGCTCTGATCATGTTCGCCCTGCGCGACCTGCGCGCGGTCGAGGCCGACCAGCACTATCGCGTCGACATGAACGTGTGGCACGAGCCGCACAAGAATATGTGTAGCGTCTGTCTCGCGGGGGCCGTCATGTCGCGAAAGCTGCCCCCGAGCCAGAGCTACGACCCGCTCAGAGACAACTGCATGTTCGACTGCGTCACGTCATTTCGCCTGATGGCGCTCGACTACTTCAGGTCTGGCATGATCGACGTGGCGCTCGCGATCATCGACGTCGCTCAGCCCCCCGATCTCCCTGATCGCTGGTCGGTTCCCGACTACGACAAGGACCCCGAGGGGTTTCGCAAGTCATTGCGGCTGCTGGCGTCTGAGCTGCGAGTGCGAGGGTTGTGAGTCGGGCAACTCTTCGAATGAGTTGCTCGTCTCACACGCGACGCTCGCCGGACGACGGGCTTCGCGCTCTGTTTCGCAAGCATCTGCGCTCCGGCTTCATCTGGACGACCGTCGAGACGGGGGCCGTGACGCAGGGTGTGGCCGACAGCAACTATCTCTCTGACACTGGACTGGAGGGATGGATCGAGTACAAGGCCACACGCGCCTTCGCGGTCAAGTTCAGGCCGCTTCAGATCGGCTGGCATCTTCGTCGACACCGCTATGGTGGCACGACGTGGATCGCCGTGCGACGACGACCCGGAGACAATGTCACCGAACAAGGACACGCGTCCTTGCACGGTGACAGAATCGACGAACTCTATCTATTTCAGGGAGCCGACATCGAGTCGGTGGCCGAGCATGGCTGTCGCAGCAATCGCGTCGTGCTGCGATGCGAGGGCGGACCCGCGCGCTGGCAATGGCAGGCCGTGCAGCGGCTTCTTTCTCAGCGGTCGTGACCGTTATGTTGCACTGCATTATTGCGCTGCAACATGCTTTCCGCTGCGCTGCGGCATAAATACCGCACCATCACTGTGGTATGTAGGATGCCCGCTGGCGCGTTTTGGTATTGGCGCGGCGTTTGGTAGCCCCCCTGCCCCGGCCAGCGCACCACGGGGTCGCCCTGCCGGGGCAACGCGCCGCCCCGCGCGGTGCGGTGCCTCTAGCCCC
>Ga0206107_1000113_pt1 | contig 70153 bp, 52 predicted proteins | sample 2B0metagenome_FD_148652 | JGI IMG/M metagenome (GOLD analysis project Ga0206107, IMG submission 148652) | Enriched microbial communities from leaf-cutter ant dump, University of Wisconsin, Madison, United States - 2B0 | ecosystem: Environmental > Terrestrial > Nest > Insects nest > Nest dump...
CCTTTCGCGTAAGTCAGCCTGTAATCAAAAATACGGTCTTCATTGTCCGGCTCCGGGTTCCATACCGAACCCCAGCCGGCATCTGTAACGTACCAAACGTAATCTTCCTTCCAGTCGCGAAAATCATTTTCGCCGTCCAGCAATTCCACCAGCCAGCCGTCGGTATATTCGGCAAAACCTTCATTGAGCCAGATATCACTCCAGGTACCGCAGGTAACTTTGTCACCAAACCACTGATGCGCAAGTTCATGTTTGATCAATCCACGGCTCCAGCCTCCTACAAAGCTCATGGTCGCGTGTTCCATTCCGCCGCCCCATTCCCATTCGGCATGGCCGTATTTTTCTAACTTATAAGGATAATCACCATATTTTTCACTGATTTCGGAAATATAAGTCGGCGTTAAATCCAAAGTGTTTTGCGCGTTTCCCACAGATTCCGGATAAACGTAATTGATGATGGGAACATCAGTCCCGCCAATGTTTACAGAATTGTTGTATTCCGTATAATTGGTTACGGCAACAGCAATCAGATAAGTCGGAATCGGATAATTATGCTGCCAGTGGGTGCGGGAATTGCCGTTTCCCAAATTCGTTACCGACATCAGTTTCCCGTTGGAAGCGGCTTTCAGGTTTGACGGATGTGTAATGTAAACATCCAGCTTATCCACTTTGTCCAGCAAATCATCTTTACAAACCCACCAGGTCGAAGCCTGAAAGGATTCGGACAATGTATAGGAAATACGCTGTCCGTTATGAGTTCCGACAGAATAACCGTTCGAAGTCATTGCACTCCCGGAAAATCCAATACTAATGGAGTCCAGCTGGTTATTGTCAAGCATTTCAGGTAATATAATGGTCAATACATCATTCTGGCGCGAATAGTTTGTAATCGGGCTGGAATGATAGCTCACCGAAGTTATCTCCAGGTTCTGCTTCGCATTGATTTTTATCTGGTTGGTTTCGGCAGTCGTCGTAAAATGCATGGTTGTCGTTCCCGAAAAATCCAGTTCTTCGGGATCCGAATTGATTTCCAGCCGGTAATATTCCGGTACATAATCGGTTTCAAGCAATGCGCTTGTCGTATGCTCAGATGAATGAAATGCCTGTTTTTCTTCAAGCGAATGCTCATAATTGCTTTGTGCAAAAGAAAAAGTTCCTGCAGCTAAGCCGGCAATAAATAAAGATTTTTTCATGTGTTAAATAAGTGTAATTAAATAAATTTTTGCGTTTTTTTATACCGAAGGTACAAATTTTCTGACTGCTTCCAGTGTTTTGTCAATTTCTTCATTTCCAATCGCATCCGAAACAAACCAGGTTTCATAGCCCGACGGCGCCAGGTAAATCCCTTCTTCCAGCATCCGGTGAAAAAACCGGTTGAACAATGAATGATTGGCCTGCTGCGCTTCATCAAAATTATGCACTTTGCTCTCACCAAAAAAGAATGAAATCATCGAGCCGAAACGGTTTACGGTATGTGCAATCCCTTTTTCAGAAAGGATCGACGAAATTTCTTCATGAAGGATTCTGGTAGTGGAATCAATTCTTTCATACAAATCCAAATCTTCTTTTAAAACCGAAAGTGTTGTCAACCCGGCACGCATCGCGATCGGGTTACCCGATAAAGTCCCGGCCTGATAAACCGGCCCCAGCGGAGCAAGATGGTCCATGATTTCACTTCGTCCGGCAAATGCACCCACCGGAAATCCGCCACCGATGATTTTCCCGTAAGTAACCAGATCAGCGTCAATTTTCAGCCTTTCCTGCGCTCCGCCAAACCCCAAACGAAACCCGGTCATCACTTCATCAAAAATCAAAAGTGAATTATTTCCGGTGCAGATCCTTCTTAGTTCTTCGAGAAAATTCTCTTCGGGAACAATACAACCCATGTTCCCGGCAATCGGTTCAATGATAACCGCGGCAATTTCCTCCGGATTGTTTTCAAACAGATTTTTTACGGATTCTATGTCGTTGTATTTGGCCAGCAAAGTGTCTTTTGCCGTTCCCTGCGTGACGCCCGGGCTGTTGGGGTTTCCGAACGTCGCCGCGCCGCTTCCGGCTTTGATGAGAAACGAGTCGGAATGGCCGTGGTAACAGCCTTCGAATTTAATGATTTTGTCGCGACCTGTAAATCCGCGAGCGAGTCGAATTGCGCTCATACAGGCTTCCGTACCTGAATTGACCATCCGGATTTTGTCAACATTCGGAACATTTTCCACAATTAATTTTGCGATCTCCGTTTCCAGCTCGGTCGGTGTTCCAAACGAAAAACCTTTTTCCAGCTGAAGTGTAACGGCTTCCAAAACCTTGGGATGGGTATGCCCCAAAATCATCGGCCCCCAGGAATTGATGTAATCCACATAGCTTCTTCCGTCTTCGTCATAAAGATATGCACCCTGTGCTTTTTTCATAAATACGGGCACACCGCCAACCGATTTGAATGCCCGTACGGGGGAATTAACACCACCCGGAATATAATTTTGCGCTTCCTGAAACAATGCGCTGCTTCTTTGGTAAATCATAATTATATTATGGAGTTTTTTAAAAGTATATTAAAGTGTAAATATATTCAGAATCTGCTTAAATTGAGATGCTAAATTCTAATATCCTTAAAAACTATGATTGTGATGAATCTTTTATTTGTTTCGTAATTAATTTCACTAAACAATTTATAGCTATTGTCAATTCCCTAGCCAAATGATTTAATTCCGACAACTTGCCCTTCTTCGTACGATCCGTAGAATTACTCATCGGTTAACACAATCTTGCCGAAATTTATATAGTAACAGTGCTTTTTGTACTGGTAGCTGCGTTTTTCGTAATTAATTTTTAAAAAGCGCTAACTTTGCTTGATTCTCATTTTTTTTACAATGAAAAAACTTGACCGGCTGATATTACTTTTTTTTTCGTTTATCTGTCTAAACATTCATGCCCAAATAGACGATTCTAAAAAATTACAGAGCCTAAGAGAAAAGATATCTGATAACAGTGATCTTTTGATGACCGATACGGAAAAAGCTTTCCATAATATTGATGAATTGCTTAAAGAGGCTGTCAGTGCCGGTGATAAAGAAGCTGAACTTATTCTGCTTTCCAATCTCTGTTGGTATTATAGCCCAAGAGATATGAATAAGGCGATTGAAACATCTCACACTTTAGAGACTAAGGCAAAGGCTTATAATAATCTCTATTATCAAGCTGCGGCACATGAATATCTTAGTAAGGCATATTCATATAGTGATTTACCGGACAAAGCACTGGAAGAATTCCGGAAACAAATCAATATTTTAAACAGGATTGATGATGAAAGATTAAATCAGGATGTGATTTTTGCCAGAGTGAACGCATATACCATTGCAAGTTTGGCATATATTCAGAAAAATGATAAGCCAAATTATATTAAGATGCTACTGAAAGCAAATGAAGAAGCCACTCAATTAAATGATTCGGATAGGAAAAGGAAACTGTTATGTATTAACTATTCCAATCTCGGGGGGATTTATGACCATAAGCCGGATTCGGCAGAATATTTTGTTCTAAAGTCTATGGCACTGATGAAACCCGAGGAGGAAGTGAGTAATATACAATTCACGAATTATCAGGTATTGGGAAGTATAAATAAAAAAAAGAAAAATTATCCATTAGCAATTCAATATTACAAAAAAGCGGAGGCCCAAATCCCATTGGTCAACCTTCCTTATGATAACATCAAATTAATTTATGAAGGATTATCGGACATCTACAAAGAAACGGATAGCATTGATCTGGCAAACTCCTACCTGCAGAAATTAGATAAACTGGCTTTACAACAGGAAAAGACCAAAAATAAATCTCTGCACACCATCATAGAAAAGAAAATGCTGGAAGACAAAACTACTGTTATTTATGTGACGGTGGGACTTTCTTTTGTTATTGTCATCTTGCTGGGCATTATTATTTATTTCAGGAAAAAAAATCAGTTGCTGCACCGGCAGGAAGAAGTCAGTCAGCAGTATCTGGAGAAAACGAATCAAAACCCCGAACCTGGATCCAAGAATTATACGAGATTAATAGAAATGGCAAAAAATGATGATCCTGCATTTATGGCCGCATTTTATGAGGCCTTTCCTAATTTTGCCGAAAAGCTTCGGAACCTGAATCCCAAAATTGTTCAGACCGAACTTGAATTTTGTGCTTATCTGAAGCTCAATCTCCCCACCAATGAAATTGCCATTTATAAAAACATAGAAAAAAGAACAGTCCAGGTAAAAAAGTACCGCATCAGGAAAAAATTAAATATTCCTGACGATATAGATATTTATATGTGGTTCAATCAGCTTTGACTTTGTAATTTAGAAATGTTTAACTGATATATTTCTTATACATACCCCATACAGCGGAATATTTGAGCATTAGAATAGCCGGTATCTTTTTAAAAAGATAATATATAAACTATTGGTAAACAGTATATTTTTATCTTATTAAATAATTTCTTCACAGCTGTTGTAGAAATGTAGCAGGTATTTCTTGGGAATTTTTTGAAAATCCTTATAGGTTTGTCAAAGTGCTTTACACTCCTTACATCACCAATTTTTCACAAACAATTATCACTAATAAAAAAGACTGTAGTTAAGGGCGCACTGGATACTATATGGAAATTTTAAAATTATAACACAATGAAAAAACATTTATTTTATTTATTGCTTTTACTCCCTTTTCTCGGGTTTGGGCAGGATTGGGAACAAGCACAAAAAATTGTAGCTTCAGACAGAGGATTTAATGACCATTTTGGCTATTCAGTAGCCATTGACGGGGATTATGCCATAGTAGGGGCAAGTTACAATAAACTCGATCAAAACGGAGAGAATAGTCTAAATTCAGCCGGAGCCGCCTATATTTTCAAAAAAGAAGGGAATGTCTGGACGCAACAACAAAAAATCGTGGCTCCCCAAAGAGGCGACAGTGATTTTTTTGGAGCCAGTGTAGCTATTAGTGGAGATTATGTAATAGTAGGGGCGTTCCAGGAAGATGAAGACGCCAACGAGGAGAATACTATCAGCGGTGCCGGGTCAGCTTATATTTTCAAAAGAGATGGGGGCAACTGGGCGCTGCAACAAAAAATTGCGGCTCCTGTCAGGGGAATTTCTGATTTTTTCGGTTATACTGTAGCCATTGACGGAGATTATGTTGTCGTTGGGGCATACCAGGAAGACGAGGATATTAATGAAGAAAATACTTTGAATCAAGCCGGATCAGCTTATATTTTTAGAAGAGATGGAGATAACTGGATACAACAACAAAAAATTGTATCTTCTGATAGGGCTGCTTTTGATAATTTTGGAAAAAGTGTGGCTGTCGATGGAGAGTATATTGTGGTAACTGCTACTGCTGAAGATGAAGATGCCAATGGAGAAAATACTTTAAGTAATGCGGGCTCAGCTTACATTTTCAAAAAAGATGGGAGCAGTTGGGTGCAACAGCAAAAAATTGTTGCTTCTGACAGGAATGCTGCTGATGGTTTCGGAAAGAGTGTGGCTATTGACGGAGAGAATATTGTGGTAACCGCCGTTGGTGAAGATGAGGATGAAAATGGTGAAAATAGTTTAAATGGCGCGGGTTCTGCTTATATATTCAAGCGAAGTGGGGATGTTTGGGCCCAGCAGCAGAAAATTGTGGCTTCTGACAGAGATACTTCTGACTCTTTTGGGTATAGCGTATCCATTGACGGGAATTATATAGTAGTGGGGGCCAACCTGGAAGATGACGATATCAATGGAGAAAATACCTTAAACAATGCGGGCTCTGCTTACATATTCAAGCGAAGCGGAGATACCTGGACCCAACAGCAAAAAATTACAGCTTCTGACAGGGGAGAGAATGATAATTTCGGTTTCTATGTGGCTGTTTATGGGAATTATGTATTGATAGGAGCCTATAATGAAAGTGAAGATGAAAATGGAGAAAATACTGTGACTACTGCCGGCTCCGCTTATATCTTTCAGTTAGATTGTTCTTATGTTACACTTTCTGTTGATAACCCATCTCCTATTTGCTCAGGAAATAGTATAACTTTAAATGCAGATTCGGAAAGCAATATTTATTGGTATGATAGTGCGGACGGAACAGAGCCTATCTTTGCAGGAGGAGAGTTCGAAACGCCTGTTTTAACGGAAACCACCACTTACTGGGTAGAGGCGATTGATGATATTTGTACATCGGAACGGATAGAAGTAGAAGTAATAGTAAACCCAACTCCGGAACTAACAGTAGAGAACACAGGAGTTGATACCTGCGAAGGAACTTCGGCAACGCTGACGGCAACGTCCGATGGCACTGTCAACTGGTACGACAGCGAAGATGCTACCGAACCCATCTTTACAGGAACTTCTTACGAAACGCCGGAACTCACCGAAACAACAAGCTATTGGGTGGAGGCAATAAGCGCAGAAGGATGTATTTCGGAAAGAGTTAAAGTAATGGTAACCGTACTCCCTGCACCAGAACTTATCATCAATGAAACAGAAGTAGAAATATGTGTGGGAAACAACGCCTCGTTCTTCGCCGAATCACCCGGGAACATTATCTTCTGGTACGCCAATGAAGACGATACGGAATATTTATCCCACGGAAACAATTTCATTACGGAAGAATTAACGGAAACTACCACTTACTGGGTGGAAGCATATAACATCGAAACCGGATGCCGTTCGCAAAGAGTAGAAGTCACCGCAACGGTAAGCCCTTATACGGAATTAACGGTGGAAACAACCGAAGCAGAAATATGCGCAGGTACAACGGCTACTTTAATTGCAACTTCCTCTTCGACCATAAACTGGTATGACAGCGAAGACGGAACAATCCCGATCTTCACAGGAAGCGAATTTACAACACCCGAACTCTTTGAGACCACCTCTTACTGGGTAGAAGCATCAGGATCCGGGGAATGTGCGTCGGAAAGAGTTGAGATCGTGGTAATGGTCCATCAAACGCCCGCCCCCGTAGCGGTTCACGTCCAGGAATTTGAAGAAGGGGAAACGCTTGCAGACCTGGAAGTGGAAGCCGAAGGAACGCTGACCTGGTATGCCGATGGAGCATTGACCACAGAGCTTCCTGAAACCACGCCGCTGGTGGATGACACCACATATTGGGTAACCCAAACCATAGACGGCTGTGAAAGCCAGGCGACGGACATCACGGTAGATGAAATGCTGGGCACAACCGATGTAAATGAAGCAGGTTTTGCTTATTATCCGAATCCTGTAAAAGACAAATTGTACTTCAACGGCAATGAAAAAATACAATCGGTACAGGTATTTGATATGAGCGGAAGATTGGTCTTGACAGAACAATCAATCGGAATGATTCAATTAAATGTAACAACCCTTCAAAAAGGAATATATCTGGTAAGAGTTCAAACTGACAAACAGTTAAAAGTTTTTAAAATAGTAAAAGAGTAACTATTATTATCCCGGTCAGGGTTATAACCCTGACCGGGATTTTCAAATAAACTCTTTGAAAAAATACAATGATAATAATAATGAATAAAAACATATTTTTTTGTCTGTTGCTATTTCTTTATTTGGATGTTTCTGCCCAACAATGGGAGCAGACGGGTATCATAACAGGAGGGGGATTTTATGGATTGCTCTATACTTATATGAATGATAATGGGACCATCGTGGCATCAGGAAACACATTAGCAGATGGTGAAAATGGTATTTTCAACGTTTTCCAATATGACGAGGCTGGTTCTTGGAATCAATTAGGGTTTGACTTCGAAGTACCTGATTCATATTCTCAAATGTGTTATTATACGCTAAATTCTTCAGGTAACAGAGTGGCACTTGCGTATATGAAATATCCTAATTACGGAAATGGTATCTTGATTCGGGTATTTGAGTACAATGGCTCTTCTTGGGAGCAGTTGGGAGCAGACATTATAGGAGATGAAAGACTTGTAAGGTCATTGAGTTTCAACTTAGAAGGAAACCGACTTTTAGTGAATAAATATGATATAGCCGCCCAACGATATAAGGTGGAAATTTATGAGTATAATGGTATTTCTTGGGGAGAGCAGCAGGAGATAGAAGGATTAGAAAACAGTTATATCAGTGCTTATAGCTGTGACGGATCCACAATAGCAGGGGCTTATTATCAGGAATCCAGTGATGATCTGTCAGATATACATGTCTATACTTACAATGGAAATGAGTGGGTACAGAAAGGCAATACCATTACAGGTTTTGTTTCAGATTTCAATCTTCGTGCAGGTATTTCATTTAATTCCAACGGGAATATAATTGCTATAGGCGACCCTAATAAAACATCATCGTCCAATACAGATGATCCGGGGCATGTGTATGTTTATTCTTACTCAGAAAATACTGATACTTGGGAGCCTATGGGACAAGTACTAGAAGGTGAGCAGGTGTGGGATAAATTTGGACACTCTGTGAACCTGAATGCTGATGGCAGCCGGATCCTTATAAGTGCACCATCTTCAAATAACTGGATGGGAAAAGTAAAAGCATATGATTATGATGCTACAACCGGTTCTTGGCTTCAGATAGGGGAAGATATTGAGGTAATTGATTCTCCTTACTATTATTTTGGCACTTCACTCTGTCTTAGTGAGGATGGGAAGCATATAGCTGTAGGAGCGACAACCGAACAGACACCTTATACCGGCAGAGTCTATACATTTAAATTGGAAGACGAAATGAATGTAGCGGAAATTTTACCCAAAGCTACTATTGTTCTCTATCCAAACCCTGTAAAAGAAGTATTATATTTTACAGGTAAAGAAAACATCCGTTCTATACAAGTTTTTGACCTGAATGGCAAATTACTGATAACGAAACAGACAGATAATCAAAGTTTCTCTGAACTGAATGTTGTAAATTTACAAAAAGGAGTTTATTTAGTACGCATAACTTCAACAGAACAGGTACATGAATTTAAAATTATGAAACAATAAGTGAAAAACAGGCCTTATCAAGTTTTTTTGTTTTCCGCTGGCATATAAAAAAATGGGAATGAAAAAAATCTGTTATATATTGCTTCTTTTCGGCAGCCCTTTCTATGCCCAGTTACAGACTTCTCACTGGTACTTCGGTGAGTTTGCCGGTTTGGATTTTACATCCGGAACGCCTGTAGCAGATACAGCAAGCCAGATGTATACGGAAGAAGGGTGTACTGCCATTTCGGACGAATGTGGAAACTTATTGTTTTACACCAATGGTGTAACGGTCTATACACGTAATCATACGGTAATGCCTAACGGAACTAATCTCTATGGACATAATTCCAGCACTCAATCCGCAATTATAATACCCAAACCCAATGACGAGAATATTTATTACATTTTTACAGTAGATGCTTCCGATAGCGTAAACAAAGGTATGCGTTATACCGTAGTCGACATGTCATTGAACGGAGAAGACGGAGAAGTCATTCCCTCACAGAAGAATATTCCGCTACCGCTAAACGGGATACAAAAAAGCTCCGAAAAGCTGATAGCTGTAGCCAACGCTGACCACACGGGGTATTGGGTTACCACACATTACAACGACAGTTTTTATGCGTTTTCAGTCACTGCTGCAGGGGTAAATATTACACCAGTAATATCCACCGTAGGACTGGAAGTAGTCAGTTGGAATACGTTCGCAATGGGAGGAGGAATAGGCTATCTGAGATTTTCTCCTGACGGAAGCAAACTAGCCATTGCACATTCTACGATTAGCAATAATCATAGTTTAGGCGACGGAGCGTTGGCAATATATGATTTTGATACGGCTACAGGAACAGTAAGCAATGAAACCCTGATCAATTCTCCGGAATTTCCCGGTAATGACAGGTCGTACTATGGCGTTGAATTTTCTCCGAACGGAGATGTGTTGTATGCTACCTATACAATATTAAGCCATACCGTGTATTATTTGGGACAATACGATCTTACTGCTGAAGATATTCCAGGTTCTGAATACATTGTAGATTCGGATATTATTCCTCATGGATACGGGGCTTTGCAACTGGGTATTGATGGCAGGATTTACCAGGCTCACCCAAACAGGGAAAATAAATATCTTTCAGTTATTCCAGATCCCAATATTGTATTCAATATATCTACGGGCGCTACTCCCGGCTATGAGCAGAATGAAGTGTATTTGGGTGGTGGAAGAGCTGTATTTGGATTGCCGCCATTTATTACCTCATTTTTTCAGCCGCAGATATTGATTTATCCGGATACAGGCAATACGGAAATAGGTACGGAAACCGAATTTTGTGATGGAGTTACGTTGAATTTCCAATTTGAAAGTTGTGAAGATCATATCACAGAAATACATTGGGATTTTGGAGATGGCCATACTTCGGAAGAAAACCAACCATTTCATCAATATGAAGAACCGGGTGCTTATACTGTCGTATTGACTTATTTATTACTGGGATATAGTTATACAACGAGTACGGACATTATAATCCATCCATTACCCGATGCAGAAAATGCTATATTAAAAGAGTGCCCCGATTTAGAAACAGGAGAAGCTATATTCGATTTGAGCGAGGCCTATCCGCAGATTAATCCCGACGGAGATGAGGTAACCATTACTTTCCACTTATCGGAAGAAGAAGCAGAAAATGAAGAAAACCTTCAGCCAATCAATTATATTACCACTTCCTCCACTACTCTCTGGGTTCGTATAGAAAATGAATGGGGTTGTTTTTCAATTGCTCAAATAGAACTAATCATCAATTTAATTCCTGAATTAACCATAGAAGCTCCCGTCACTGTGTGCGAAGGAAGTATTTCAATTTTGGAAGTTGAAACAGAAGCAACCAACACAGTAAACTGGTACGACAGCGAAACTTCAACGGAACCGATATTCACAGGTAACCCATTCGAAACACCGGAAATTATAGAAACGACAAGCTATTGGGTGGAAGTGACGAATGAGGAAGGATGTACGGGTGAAAGAATGGAAGTAGTGGTAGAAGTAACAGACTCGATCACTCCAATATTTGATTTGGAGGAACAGTATTGCCTGAATTCAGAACCGCAAACATTGCCAACGGAATCCGACAACGGCATAACGGGCGTGTGGGTACCATCACAGATAGATACTTCGACGACAGGAACAACGATTTATACATTCACGCCAGACGAAGGCCAATGTTCACAAGAATTAGCTATAGAAATTGAGATTACGGACATCATCGTTCCTGAATTCAGTATAGAAGAGCAATACTGCCAGGGGTTGGGAACAATAGAACTTCCCGTTGAATCTGACAATGGGATATCAGGAACCTGGTCGCCGGAGCTTATTGATACAAGCATGTCGGGAACAACAACCTACACCTTTACACCCGATGCTGATCAATGTGCAGAATCAATTGTACTGGAAATAGAAGTACTGGAAACTCTAATTCCTGAATTCGATCTGCAGCATCAATACTGCCTGAATTCCGACCCTGTAATATTGCCGGCGGTTTCTGACAATGGAATTCCCGGAAGCTGGCTTCCGTCTACAATTGATACAAGTACAGCCGGAACTCAAATTTACACTTTTACCCCTGACGCAGAATGTGCAGAAGAATTCATGGTAGAAATAGAAATTACCGACTCCATCATTCCAACATTTGATTTGCAAGAGCAATACTGCCTGGATTCAGAACCGGAAGAATTGCCAACAGAATCCGACAACGGCATCACGGGAACCTGGTCACCAGCAACCATAGACACAAGCACAATAGGAACCCAAACCTATACCTTCACACCGGAAGAAGGCCAATGTTCTGAAGAACTAACGATAGAAATTGAGATCACGGAAATTATCATACCTGAATTCGATCTTCAAACCGAATACTGCCAGGGAACAACACCCGGCATCCTACACCCAACATCCGACAACGGAATAATCGGAACCTGGTCGCCGGAACTTATCGACACCACAACACCGGGAACCACGGTTTACACCTTTACACCGGACGAAGGCCAATGTTCAGAACCTTACGAAATCACAATAGAAATACTTGAAACGCTGATTCCTGAATTTGATTTGCAAACCGTCTATTGTATAAACGCAACACCCGACACCCTGCACCCAACATCCAACAATGGAGTTACCGGAAGCTGGTTTCCATCCGCAATTGACACAGGCACAGCCGGAACCCAAACCTACACATTCACACCCGATGCGGAATGTGCGGAAGAATTCATTCTGGAAGTAGAAATAACTGAAAGCATCATCCCGGAATTTAATTTGCAAACACAATATTGCCTGAACGCCACACCCGACACCCTGAACCCAACATCCAACAATGGCATTACGGGAATCTGGAATCCGGCAATAATTGACACAAGCACAACAGGAACAACATTATATACCTTCACTCCCAATGAAGACTGTGCCGAAGCAATCGAAATTGAAATCACGGTAAGCGAAAGCATCATTCCTGAGTTCAGTGATTTGCCGGTAAGCTATTGCCTGAACGCTACACCTGACATCCTGCCTCCAACATCCGGCAACGGGATTTTTGGAACCTGGTTCCCAACAGAAATCAACACAGGCATTCAGGGAACAACGGTTTATACTTTTACACCCAACGAGGGACAATGCGGAGAAGAATATGAACTGGTCGTTACGGTCTATCCGCATCCGGAGATGGAGCTGGAAGAAGAAATTGTAATCTGCGAAGGAGACAGTTATACCTATACAGCGCCTGATGGTTTTGACAGTTACACCTGGACAAACCAACAAAGCCAAGTCATCAGCGAAACGCAGGAAGTCATATTCACGCAGGAAGGAATTTATACTTTAACAGTCGAGATCAACGGAATCCCCTGTCAATTAAGCCGGGATATAGAAGTCAGCTTTTCAGAAACGCCCGTTATCACGGAAATCAAATCCACGGAAAACACACTGACGGTCTATGCCACAGGTGACGGCCCTTTTGAGTACAGCTTAAATGAAATCTTCTGGCAAAGCACAAACGTATTCACAAACCTTGAACCGGGGATTTATTTCGTGTATGTGAGGGATATGAAAGGTTGTGGAACAAATGCAAAACAGGGAGCGATAATGGGCATTCCGAATTTCATTTCACCCAACGGAGATGGCTACAACGACACATGGAAGATCAGGGCTTTAGAAGCATTTCCCAACACAAGGTTACAGATATTCGACCGCTATGGAAAACAATTTGTCGATAGAATCCTGAACTCTGATTTTGAATGGGATGGAAAATATAACAGCCAGCCGTTACCGAGTGGAACTTACTGGTACATCCTGACTTTGGAAACAGGCGAAAGGATTTCAGGATATATCAATTTAAGGAACAGAGACTGAGTTGTGGTGGTTGAGTGGTAGTTCGACAGGCTCACCATGACGGAAGCTGTCACCCTGAGCTTCGCCTGTGCTGAGTACGAGCCATAGGCTTGCCAGCGTAGCTGTCGAAGCATCGAAGGGTTGAACGAAAATAGGCAGAGTTTATAAAATGGAAACTCCGGAGGAGTTGAATATTTATAGCCCGGGATTTTAATTCCGGGTTTAGATAATGCACTACGAGTTTAGAAAAGTAAATTTTTTCATAAGTTAATTGTTAATTAGGGAAGCCGGAGGTGAAAATCTCCGGTTTTTTTAATTATTAATCTGTACAGCTGAAGAATTGTCGGATTAATGCAACAATAACTATTATACACACATAATGGTTGTATATTTGATAGACAAAAATATATAAAATCGGCTTTCCCATTGATTATTCTTTGTAATCACTTGGCTTTCAATACTGATAATTCGATTGCGTCCGATAAAAAAGATATTTGAGAAAAAGAAACAATTAGAATAACCCATGGATTTCAGCTGGACAAGGAAAGATGAAAATAACAATAACGATAGTAAAATGAATAGGCACATACGAAAAGTTACGGTATTGGGTTCCGGTGTGATGGGTTCCGGGATTGCCTGTCATTTGGCCGGAATTGGTGTCGAGGTTTTTTTGCTCGACATGTCAACGGAAGGCGCGGACAGAAATAAAATTGCGCGGGAGCATTTGAATAATGCCCTCAAATCCAATCCTTCCTCGATTTATGACAAGGCATTTGCTTCGCGGATTTCCGTCGGGAATTTTGACGATGATCTGGAAAAAATCAAAGATTCGGACTGGGTGATTGAGGTAATTATCGAACGATTGGACATCAAAAAATCTATTTTTGAAAAAGTCGATAAATTTAGAAAAGAGGGAACTTTAGTTACTTCCAACACTTCCGGAATTCAGATTCATCTGATGTCAGAGGGTCGTTCGGAAGATTTCCAAAAGCATTTTTGGGGAACACATTTTTTCAATCCGCCGCGTTACCTGAAATTATTTGAAATCATTCCGGGACCGAAAACCGATAAATCCGTAATTGATTTCTTTACCGTTTACGCGGAAAAATTCTTAGGTAAAACGCCGGTTCTGTGCAAAGATACGCCGGGATTCATCGGGAACCGCATTGGGGTTTATTCGATGGCAAAAGTGATGGAACTGGCGCAGGAAATTGGATTGACAATAGAAGAAACGGACACTTTGACCGGAAATATTTTAGGCCGTCCGAAAACCGGAACCTTTAAACTGGCCGATTTGGTTGGGCTTGATACAGCTGCCAACGTTACAAAAGGTTTACAGCAAAATTTACCCAATGATAAATTCATTCAGGATCTGAAAAATTCCAAAGCGATGAACTTCCTTCTGGAAAATAAATTCCTGGGTGACAAAACTGGAAGAGGATTCTACTATAAAGAAACAGATAAAGCAACCGGAGAAACCAACCGTTTTGCATTGGACTTGGAAAAGCTGAAATACCGTCCGCTCGAACGCGCAAAAGTTTCAGCCGTCGAAACAGCGAAACAGGCAAGCGGAATCAGAAATAAATTAGGTGTTTTATTGCAGGATAAAGGAAAAGCCAGAGAATTGATCCATAAACATTTCGCTTCTCTATTTGCCTATGTAGCGGATAAAATCCCTGAAATTTCCGATGTTTTGTATAGCATTGACGACGCGATGAAAACCGGCTATGCCTGGAAGTACGGGCCGTTTGAAACCTGGGATCTGGTCGGGTTGAAAAATGGAATTCAATTAATAGAATCGGAAGGTTATAAAGTTTCTGAATGGGTAAAAGAAATGGCCGATTCCGGAAAAGAAAGTTTCTATGAGGTTAAAGACGGAAAGAAATATTTCTACGATATAAATTCAAAAAATTACCAAATTATTCCCGGACAGGACGTTTTCATTATTCTGGACAACATCCGCAAAACCAAAGAAGTCTGGTCAAATTCCGAAGCGAGCATCCAGGATTTGGGTGACGGAATCCTCAACTTGGAATTCCGCTCTAAAATGAATTTCATTGGCGGTGGCGTGATAACCGGAATCAACAAAGCGATTGACCTGGCAGAAAAAGATTATCGGGGACTGGTCATCGGGAACCAGGCCGATAATTTCTCTGTCGGAGCGAACCTGGCGATGATTATGATGATGGCTGTGGAACAGGATTGGTGGGAATTGAATATGGCTATCAAGCTATTCCAGGATACGATGATGAAAATCCGTTACAGCGCCATTCCGGTTGTGGCCGCTCCACACGGAATGACTTTGGGTGGCGGATGTGAAATTTCGCTTCATGCCGACAAAATTGTTGCGGCAGCCGAAACCTATATGGGATTGGTGGAAGTCGGGGTCGGGGTGATTCCGGCTGGTGGCGGGACGAAAGAAATGACCCGCAGAGCAGCCAAACATTTGATTCCGGACGACGTGAAAACCAATCATTTGCGGGAAGCCTATATGACGATCGCCATGGCAAAAGTGGCGACATCGGCTTATGAAGCAAAAAATTTAGGATTTATCAGAAACGAAGATATCATTGTAGTGAACAAAGACCGACAAATTGCCGAAGCGAAAAAACATGCTATTTTTTTGGCCGAAGTGGGTTACACTCAGCCGGTTCCCGAAAAAGTAAAAATTCTGGGAAAAGAAGCAATGGGCATGTTCTATGTAGGTTCCGACCAGATGGTTGCCGGAAATTATATCTCGGAACATGATCGGTTGATTGCCAATAAGTTGGGTTATGTGATGACCGGAGGGAATCTTTCGGAAGCGACGGAAGTTTCCCAACAGTATTTATTGGACTTGGAAAGAGAAGCTTTCTTATCGCTTTGTGGAGAGCGTAAAACACTGGAGCGGATCCAGCACATGTTGAAAATGGGAAAACCACTTCGGAACTAAATTGTATATTGTATTGTTGTATGCTGTATAATGTAAGAAAAGGTTTGAAGATAAAATAAATACAATCCACAGATAATAATGAAAAAAGACCTCATCTCATCAATATTATTAGGGCTTAGCCTTTGTCTGCCTGTATCAGGTTTCATTTATGGTTTTATTAAATGTTCTGATTGTGGAAATGGAATTTCATCTATAATAGGTAGAACATTTGTTGGTATAATACATATTTTTATTAATACACTTTCTTTAGGAAAACCTTAGAATAATGAAGCAGGTACTTCAAGCACAAACATCAGAATATATGTCTTTATAACATTTATTATTTTAACAGTTTTAATATATCTGATTAAAAATTATAAGAGATTTAAAAAGTAAATTCAGTATACATCATACAGAGAAAAGAACAATCTACATTATACAGCATACAACAATACAAAATACAATGAATAGAACAGCATATATAGTAACAGGATACAGAACCGCAGTAGGAAAAGCACCTCGCGGAGCCCTGAGATTTACACGCCCGGACAAACTGGCGGCCATCGTAATCAAGCGTATGATGCAGGACGTTCCGAATCTGGACAAAGACCGGATTGATGATGTCATTGTAGGTTGCGCCATGCCGGAAGCTGAACAGGGCTTGAATATGGCCCGTTTAATTTCTCTGATGGGATTGAACACGGACAAAGTCCCGGGTGTAACGATCAATCGTTATTGCGCTTCGGGTTCTGAGTCGATTGCAATTGCCACTGCAAAAATCCGTACCGGAATGGCGGATTGCATCGTTGCGGGCGGCGTGGAAAGTATGTCTTATATCCCGATGGGCGGTTACAAACCGATTCCAGACACCGATGTGGCGAAACACAATGCCGATTATTATTGGGGAATGGGACTGACGGCCGAAGCCGTTGCCAATGAATTCAATATTTTACGTGAAGACCAGGATTTGTTTGCTTATAACTCACATCAGAAAGCCATAAAAGCCATTGAAGAAGGAAGATTTGAAAGCCAGATTGTTCCGATTGAAGTCGAAATCAGCACTTTGGATGAAAAGGAAAAAGTTCAAACAAAAAAAATAACATTTAAACAAGACGAAGGCCCGCGAGCCGATACTTCCGTTGAAGCCTTAGCGAAATTAAGACCTGTTTTTGCCAACGGAGGTTCGGTCACAGCAGGAAACTCTTCCCAAATGTCGGACGGTGCTTCTTTTGTGCTGATCATGTCGGAAGAAATGGTCAAAGAGCTAAATCTGGAACCGGTTGCGAGATTGGTTTCTTATGTGACAGTAGGCGTTCCGCCGCGAATCATGGGGATCGGGCCGTTGTATGCAATTCCGAAAGCATTGGAGCAGGCAGGAATGAAACAATCAGATATTGATTTAATTGAATTAAACGAAGCATTTGCTTCCCAATCTTTGGCCGTAATGAGAGGACTGGATTTAAATCCGGAAATCGTAAATGTCAATGGAGGAGCCATAGCTCTGGGGCATCCACTTGGTTGTACCGGAACGAAACTGACCGTTCAGCTTTTCAACGAAATGAAACGGCAGAACAAAAAATACGGAATGGTTACAATGTGTGTCGGAACCGGACAGGGAGCAGCTTCGGTGTTTGAAATTCTTTAGAAGAAAATAGAACATAGAAAATAGAGCATAGAGGATGGATCCGAAAAAAAGACATAATTATAAAAATCTGAAGATTTGGCAATTAGGAATTCAAATTGCAAATGATATTTCTGACATATTATTGGAGTTCCCCAAACATGAAAAGTATGATTTGAATTCACAGATTAGCAGATGTTCGGTTTCCATTCCTTCTAATATAGCGGAAGGCTCTTCAAGAACAAATAAATCTTTCAGTCATTTTTTAGATGTTTCTTTAGGGTCTTCTTTTCAACTTATAACTCAATTAATAATTGCAAAACACAGAAATTATATCGATCAAAATATTTATAACCAATTGGAAAATAAAATAGAAGAATTTCAGAGAATGACGATGTCGTTTCAAAACGGACTCGAATAGTCTATTCTCTATATTCTATTTTCTTTTCTCTAAAATTAAAATAATGAAAGATAATAGATTAAAAGGAGGAGAATTTCTGGTCAAAGACCTGACCTGGGAAAATATATTTACACCGGAAGATTTCAGCGAGGAACAGAAAATGATGTTGGAATCGGCCAAAGAATTCATCGACCGGGAAGTCTGGCCGAAAAAACATCAGATTGAGAAAAAAGATTATGCCTTAATTCAGGACTTTATGAAAAAACTGGGTGAACTCGGTTTCCTGGGGATTTCCGTTCCGGAAGAATACGGTGGACTCGGAATGGGATTCGTCACCACCATGCTGGTTTGCGACTACATTTCCGGCGCGACCGGTTCTCTGGCAACGGCTTACGGAGCGCACACCGGAATCGGGACGCTTCCAATCAGCTTGTATGGAACCGAGGAGCAAAAACAAAAATATTTACCCAAACTGGCGACCGGCGAATGGTTTGCTTCCTATTGTTTGACTGAACCGGAAGCAGGTTCTGACGCGAATGCCGGGAAAACCAAGGCGGTTTTGTCGGAAGATGGTAAATATTATAAAATCATCGGTCAGAAAATGTGGATCACCAATGCCGGATTTGCCGATTTGTTTATTGTTTTTGCCCGAATTGAAGATGATAAAAATATTACTGCTTTTATAATTGAGAAAGCTTTGGCAGGTGAGGGATTTTCGTTGGGTGAGGAAGAAGATAAATTAGGAATTGTTTCTTCATCAACCCGTCAGGTATTTTTCAATGAAGTTAAAGTTCCGGTTGAAAATATGCTGGGCGAGCGAAACGGTGGATTTAAAATAGCGATGAATGCGTTGAATGTCGGTCGGATTAAATTAGGCGCAGCTTGTCTGGATGCGCAGCGAAGAATTGTTTCCAATGCGATTAATTACTCGAATGAAAGAAAACAATTCGGAGTTTCCATCAATACGTTTGGAGCAATCCAGGAAAAGCTGGCAGAAATGGCAGTGGCAACTTTCACGTCGGAAGCTGCGGCTTACCGCACTGCGAAAAATGTAGAAGACGCGATTGCAGAGAATATTGCCAATGGGATGCCGCATAATGAATCAGAATTGAAGGGAATTGAAGAGTATGCCGTCGAAGCTTCGATTTTGAAAGTCTGGATATCTGATATGGCACAAATTTGTGCCGATAAAGGAATTCAGATTTACGGCGGCATGGGTTATTCCAAAGAAATGCCGATGGAATCTGCATGGCGTGACGCCCGGATTTCCCGGATTTATGAAGGAACTAATGAAATCAATAGCTTGTTGTGTGTGAGCATGCTGGTAAAACGGGCTTTTAAAGGACGAATTGATTTGATGACTCCGGCAATGGCTGTGGCAGACGAACTGATGAGTATTCCCTCATTTGATATTCCCGATTATTCCGAACTTTTGGCACAGGAAAAGGAAATACTGACAAATCTGAAAAAAGTATTCTTTATGGTTGCCGGGGCGGCTTTGCAGAAATTCGGCGCCGATTTGGAAAATCATCAACAGTTAATTTTGAAAGCTTCTTCGATTTTAATTGAAATTTATATGGCAGAAAGTGCGGTGCTACGTGCAGAAAGAATTACAAAAAATGGCAGTCAACCTGACATAACTGTAAAAATGGCACAACTTCAGTTATTTGATTCGGTGGAAAAAATAAAACAGAGCGCAACGACGGCAATAATTTCTTTTACAGAAGGCGATGAGCAAAGAATGATGCTGTCAGGTTTGAGAAGATTCACGCGCTACAATGAATATCCGAATGTTGTGAAATTAAAAACAGAAGTGGCGGAATTTTTAATCAAAGACAATAAATATACATTTTAACACATTTTTAGGAAATGAAATCCTGTCATATACATTTTTTGGCACAGGTTTTGTAAATATAAAAGCAAGTACTATTCTTTTCATAAGGTAGTTGAGTTTTCATGGTACTTAAGTTTTAGTAGAGAGGATCCCGGCAGCAATGCCGGGGTTTTTTGTTTAAAAAAGTTCAGGCCATATTTTGTACCTTTATCCGCAAAATTAAAAATCAATGAAGACTTTATTCAGAACAACATTCTTACTGCTGGCCGTTTTTACGGTATTTTCCTGTTCGTCAGACGACGATAATCCTACCATCATTGGCGGCGACGGCCCGTTTCTTACAATCAAAGGAGGAAGCTATGACATGAGCATGGCTCAGCCGAATGGCGGCGTGATTCAAATTATTGACGAAAATAATGACAACGGATTGGCCACTGCCCAAATTTCTTTGTCAGGTATTAAAGATACAAAGCTGGGGAATGTTACATTTTATTTAAGCTATGTAGAGGCAGATGATATTTCGGGAACTTATATGGCCGGAGAACTTGGCCAGGACGGATATTATGACTCGGAAGGTTCAAGCTATGCCATTATGGAAGTAGTAGATGAAACTCAGCAGACCGACACAGGTGGCGGCGCTGAAGGAACCTTTAAAATTACGCATAACAGCGGCAACAATTATTCCGTTGAGTTTAATGTTACTTATGACAACGGGACACAGGCGCAGGGAAATTTTACCCATGACTTTGTCTTTCAGCATTTATAAAATATGAAGAATAAAAAGGCCGCTTCTTTTTCAGAAGCGGCCTTTTTATTTGAACCTGTCGGTCTTTTTGTCATAACCATACGGACAATGCCGACAGCCGCTTTTGCAGCAGTAGCCTCGGCGCAGGTGGAATTGTTCCGTAAAGACAATATAGCCTTCTGGTGTTTTGTAGTAATCGCCTTCCTGAAGTTTTTGGGAGTTCATAATATTATGGAACCTCGTATTCGTAAATCAATGTTTGAATTGAATCGTCTTTAAAAAATATATTGACAGTAAATTCAAGATTAAGACTATCCAAAATGAATGGCTGTAAATTATTGGAAGTATGTCCATCAGCTTTAAATTCCTTCATTACAAAATTCCATTCTAATATATCTAAATTATTTTCTTTATTAGTTTTGTCAGGTGTACCAAAAATGGACAGGACGTCATTTTTACTGGAATTGATTAAAATGCCTTTTTTAGAAATAATCTTACTTATGGAAATAGGCTTTAGTTTAGAATCACTTATGTTCAATTTTTCTGAGCTTAATAACTCTTTGTAATAATCAGGTAAATTATCTTTCGTCAAAATAGCGGTTGTAATTGAACCATCTGTATAGGGCACAAAAAATAATTTAGAACTATCCGCCTCGCTTTGAAAAAAATCCAAATTTTCCCCACTCATGAATTTCTCGCTCAATCTTTTGTCGATTACAAATAAATCAGGTTCAATTTGGGTTAAATTTTCTTTTAAATCCAAATCATCTTTTATCGCAACTTCTTTTGTGTTTTGGGAATAGACGATTGGTTTTTCTTTAATTTGACAAGAAAAACATAAAATCAAAACCAGGAAAACGCCTAAAAATCTCATTTTCAGATCATCAAATTTCCATATTACACCCAGCATCCATCACCCGACATCCAACTTCTTATAAGCCTGCAGAATTTTCCCGACGAGCTTGTGCCGGACAACATCTTTTTCGGTCAGCTTTACCATCCCGATTCCCTCTACATCACTTAGAATGCTCATGGCCTCCTTCAATCCCGATTTTTGTTTGGGCGGCAAATCCACCTGCTCAGGGTCGCCGGTAATGATGAATTTCGCATTTTTCCCCATTCGGGTCAAAAACATTTTCATTTGTGAATGCGTTGTATTCTGTGCTTCATCCAGAATTACGAATGCTTCATCCAGCGTCCGTCCGCGCATAAAAGCCAGCGGCGCGACTTCTATGATTCCTTTTTCGTAATAAGAGCTCAGCTTTTCAAAATGGATCATATCTTTCAGCGCGTCATAAAGTGGCTGTAAATAAGGGTCTAATTTTTCTTTCAGATCGCCCGGCAGAAACCCTAAACTTTCTCCGGCTTCCACCGCGGGGCGCGTCAGGATAATTCTGCGAACTTCTTTGTTTTTCAATGCTTGAACCGCCAGCGCAACGCTTGTATAGGTTTTTCCCGTTCCGGCCGGGCCGACAGCGAAGACCATGTCATTTTTGTAAACGGTTTCTACCAGTTTCTGCTGTCCGGCAGTAAGTGCTTTCACCAGCTTTCCACTTACGCCATGCACCAAAACTTCGTTTGCACCCATCTTTGCCACATTATTTGTGTTTTCCGATTCCAGAAGCGTTTCCATTTCCTTTTCGTTCAATCGGTTATAATGCTGAAGATGTTGAATGATCTGTGAAATCTTGGTTGAAAATTCTTTCAGCAATTCTTCGTTTCCTATTGCTGAAATCTGTTTGCCGCGCCCTACTATTTTTAATTTTGGAAAACGGGTTTTAAGAAGTTTGAAATTTTCATTGTTGGCTCCGTAAAAGTCCTGAATGCTTACGTCTGCCAGTTCTAAATTTAATTCTGTCAAATGTGTAATGTTTAAATTTGATTCAATACAAAAATACGCAATATATTTGTTTGCGGAATCAGATTTTCATGCCGGTCATCACTTTAACTACAGATTTTGGACTCAAAGACCCGTTTGTGGCTTCTATAAAAGCAAGAATTTATCGGGAGCTTTCCGATGCCGTTATTGTTGATATTTCTCACGAAATCAGTCCGTTTGATATCGCGGAAGCGGCGTTTGTGCTAAAGAATTCTTACAAGGATTTTCCCGATGGAACCATTCATATCGTGAGTGTTGACGCGCTGGCCAATCCGCAGAAAAAACCGATTTCGGCATTTATTGACGGACAATATTTCATCGGGAGTGACAATGGTATTTTGTCGTTGATCTGTGCCGAAGTTGCGCCGAATGAACTCGTGGAAATCAACATTCCGCAGGCCGATTTGGATTCGGTATTCCCGACCCGTGACGTATTTGTGCCGGTTGCCTGCCATCTGGCACGCGGAGGAAAATTGTCGGTAGTGGGGCAGCGTTTGAAGCAATTCAAAGAATTATCATTTCTGAAACCGGTTGTGAAAGAAAACCGGATGATTTCCGGAACTGTTATTTACATAGACAATTACGGGAATGCCATCACGAATATTTCCCGGAAGTTTTTTGAGCAAACCGGCAAAAGAAGAGCGTTCAGGATTTGGTACCGTAACCACGAGTTTACCGAAATTTATAATAATTACAACCAGATTGTAAAAAATTTTGACAAGGAAAGTGAAGATTTTGGTAAAGGAATGGCGCTTTTCGGTTCTTCGGGATTTCTGGAAATTGCTGTTTATAAAAGCAATCCCCAGACCGTGGGTGCGGCGAGTACCCTTTTCGGATTGAAAAAAGGCGTGGAAATACATGTGGAATTCTATTGATTCAACCAGTCTTCTTTTTTGATTTCGTATTGAAAATTCAGGCGGTCAGGTTCTCCGAAATAAGCCACCATGATTTCATTGGTTTTGATTGCGTCTAATTTTTCCATCGCTTTCTGCGAACGGTAATTCGTTGCTCCCACATGAAAAATTACTTTATCGACAAATTGAAAAATATAATCCAGCATCAGTTTTTTGGCTTGTCGGTTCAATTCCTTTCCCCAGAATTTAACGGCGTAAAATGTATAACCGATGAAAATGCTGTTTTCTTCTTCATTATAATCATAGAAACGGGTGCTGCCGGCAATTTCGCCGGATGCTTTGTCTAAAATTAAATAAGCACCATTGCTTTCTATCGCACCTTTGAAGAAATTCCGGAAAATTTCTCTTTGATAACGGTCTTTGTTAGGGTGCTGCTTCCAGATTTCCGGGTCGGAAGCGGTTTTATATAACCTCTCAAAATCATCTTCCCACAAAGGAATGAGCTTTAGATTTTCGTTTTCTAATATTGGTTGAATGGAAAAATTCATCGGATAAAGGTAAAGAAAGCATTTAATTTTTTTTGGAAAATTATTTAATTTGATAAATAATCAATATATTTACATTTTATAAATATAATATGACAACATTCACATCATCGTTACCCGACGACCTGCTTCAGCAACTTGCTGATTATGCAGACCGGATTGGCGTAGCCAAAAATAAAATCATCGAAAAAGCGCTTCGCGTTTACCTTGATCAAATGAACCGTGCCGAATATGCGAAATCTTATCGACGTGCAAGCAGGGATGCAGACATCCTGATGGTGGCGGAAGAAGGCATGGCAGAATATTTTCGTCAGATTGATTCAGAAGATAAAAAATGAAACAAGGCGAAATCTGGGAAATGTATTTTGACCCTGTGAAAGGAAGCGAACAGGGCGGAAGACGGCCGGCGGTCATCATCAGCGGGAACTTGCTGAACCAATATCTGAATGTGGTAATTGTTTGTCCGCTGACGACCAAAATCAAGAATTACAAAGGAAACCTGATTTTGGAACCCAACGAAACAAATGGACTGGAAAAAACTTCTGAGGTTTTGACTTTTCACGTTCGTTCGGTTTCAAAAGACCGGCTAAAAAATAAACTGGGCGTAATTCCATCGTATGATATGGAATTTATCAAATCTACTTTGAACGATATTTTGAGGTATTGATTATAATTGATTTGAGAATTTAGATTTATGATTTCAGATTTATATATTTTCTTAAAAGAGTTGAACGTTTTTACTATAATTTAGCTAAATGCAAATCTACCCCATCATAAAAGCAGTTCATATTATTTTCGTGGTAAGTTATTTTGCCGGGCTGTTTTACATCGTACGGTTGTTTATCTACCATACCGAAACGCAAGGAAAACCCGAAGCGGAGCAATCCATTCTGCGAAAACAATTCCGTTTTATGGAAGAAAGGCTTTGGAGCATCATCACGGTTCCGGCGGGGATTTTGGTTCTGGTAACGGGAATTACGATGTTGGTTTTAAACCAAACATTGCTATATCAGCCCTGGATGCATGTGAAACTAACCGCTGTGATTCTGCTTTTGGGTTATCATCTCTGGAGTTGGTGCACGCTGAAAGAAATTCAGAAAGACCAATATAAAATGAAATCGGTACGCTTGCGGATGATGAACGAAGTCGCGACATTATTGCTTTTCGTCATTGTTTTTGCTGTGATTTTAAAAGGGCTTTTTATGCAGTATTGGTACTGGATTTTGATTAGTTTTGTAGCCGTTGGCGTACTAATTATGTTGATTGTACGTTTGGTGAATCGGGGGAAATGATAAAAATATTCAAAAAAGAACTTGTAAATTACTTTTCGGGCTATATGGCCTACATCATGGCATCGGCATTTATGCTGATCTGTACTTTGTTTTTGTGGTTTTTTGACAATGAATTCAATATTTTCAACATCGGGACGGCGACTCTGAGCAGTTTCTTTTTTATTGCCCCGTGGATTTTACTTTTCCTGATCCCGGCTCTGACCATGCGAACCATTGCCGAAGAAGAAAGTGCCGGAACTTTGCAATGGCTTTTTACACAACCGATTAAAATCTGCGGAATCGTCTGGGGAAAATACCTTCCGGTTATCGTGGTATTGCTTTTCGCGCTGTTGCCGACTTTGTTGTTTGTTTATACTTTACAGCAATTTATTGTAGATGCCGACCAACTGGATTTCGGAGCGATTTTCAGCGGATATCTGGGATTGTTTTTGTTGGGAAGCAGTTTTGCGGCGATTGGATTGTTTACATCTTCACTGACGAAAAACCAAGTAGCGGCCTACGTTTCGGCGATATTTCTATGCTTTGTACTGTTTTATGCGTTTGAAAGTTTGGCTTCTTATAATTTATTGAGCGGAGCCGATTATTATGTTCAGAAAATCGGGATGTATGTGCATTATCAGCAGTTGCTAAAGGGAATTATCGACACGCGGGATTTGATTTATTTCATCGTAATAATTGCGTTGTTTTTGGTTTTAACGAATTATAATTTAGAGCGAAAAAAATAATTTAACCTATGCAACTTCAAACCATACAAGACAAAATTTATGAAATACGCGGACAAAAAGTAATGCTTGATTTTGATTTGGCAGAACTTTATGAAACGGAAACCCGGCTCTTGAAAAGGGCTGTCCGTAGAAATATAGATCGTTTTCCCGAGGATTTTATGTTTATCCTTAATGAGAATGAGGTGGAAGAAGTGGTATCCCAATTTGGGATACCATCTAAAAGTTATTTTGGAGGAGCGTTGCCTTTCGTTTTTACCGAACAAGGTGTTGTAATGCTTTCCGGCGTGCTGAAAAGCCCCAAAGCGGTACAGGTAAATATCGCTATTATGCGCGCGTTTGTATTGATGCGCCAATATGCGCTTTCTCATAAAGATTTGACTGATAAATTAAAGGAAATTGAAACAAAATATGACAAGAATTTTGAAGATATTTATCAGGCTATCAATTATTTAATCGGAGAGAAAGAACAGGAAGCTGATTTTAATAAACGCAAAAGAATCGGATATAAGAAAAAATGAAAAAATCAACCCGAAATATCATTGGAATCCTGATTATCCTTGTGGGAATTGCGGTTTTGTCCGAATTCGTTTTCAAACGTTTTGACATGACCCACGACAAACGTTATACGCTTTCCGGGAGTACGGTCAAAATGCTTAGGGAAATTAAAACGCCTTTGAAAATGGATGTTCTCATGGGAGGTAAACTGCCGGGAAATTACAGGAACCTGAAAAATGAGATTCGTTTTATGCTGGATGAATTTCAGAATATAAATCCAAAGATTTCCTACGAATTTACAGACCCGAAAACAATTGGGAATTTAGATTTACAACCCGTCAATGTACAGACCGATAACGGCACGCTGAATATTTATCCGTATGGGCTGGTTTCCGCAGGAGATAAGAGAGATACGGCGAATTTTGTGGCGAGGGTTTCTTCGCTTCCAAATACAGAATGGCCGAGTGCATCCATAGACAAACTGGAATATAGCTTACTTGATGCCGTTCGAAATGTAACCCGGGATAAAAAGAAGAACATTGCTTTCACTGTAAATCATGGTGAATTAGCCAACCATAGCATTTATCTGGCCGGGCTTTTAAAGGGGCTTCAGAAAAATTATAACGTGGTTGCTTATAATTCGGATAGTACGTTTACCGCAAAAGATTTGAACGATTTAAAAAAATTCGATGCGCTGATTGTTGCTAAACCGACCGAACCCTTTACTGATGAAGACAAGCTCGTTCTTGACCAATATGTGATGAATGGCGGAAAGATGTTGTGGATGACCGAGGGAGTTGATGCCGAAATGGACAGCATTTACCGCAGTGGCCGGATTGTCGCGTTTCCAAGAGATTTGAAGCTGAATGATTTCTTTTTCAATTATGGAATTCGTTATGTGCCTGCCATAGTTAAAGATGCACAGGCTGCGAGCATTATGCTTGCAGATGGTGAAATTTCCGGAAATGTAAGTTATAATTCCTATACCTGGCCATATTTTGTGATTGGAACCAAGGGCGATGCCAGCCCGATTACGGAAACCATCGGCCCGGTACGTTTTGAGTTTGCAAATACATTTGAATTGCTTGAAAACCCGAACGTCAGGCAGACCGTTTTATTGGCAACGTATTCAGACATTACCGCGCTGCAACCGTCCATGAATTTTATAGAGCTGAACGAAGTGGGATACCTGAAAAACAGGGTTCCGGAATATATGGAAGAATACAGCCAGTTCCGTGCGAGAATGCCCTTGGCGGTTTTGCTCGAAGGAGATTTTGTTTCGGCTTATGCTTCACGTTTCGAACGAAATGAATTGCCGGATTTTAAATCCCAGACCAAAAATGGGAAAATGATCGTTATTGCAGATGGCGATGTGGGGAAAAACCATCTCTGGCGAGGAAAGCCTATGGCTTTGGGAGAAGACAAATACTCAGTGCGTTGGGATGCAAAAGAAATTCATCCGGCCAAATATGATAATGAAAATTTTCTTTTGAACTGTATAGATTATTTGCTTGGCGATGTGGATTTCCTGAATCTTAAAAACCGCAAATTAGAAATCCCGACTTTGAACGAAACCAAAGTGAAACTGGATAAATCTACCTGGCAAATGACCAATCTTATTGTTCCTGCTATAATAATTTGGATTTTAGGTTTGGGAATGGTTTGGTGGCGGAATAGGAGGTTTGCTTAATAATATCCACCAACTAATTTTACAAATATTTTGGAATTTCCTGAAGAATAAATCCACAAAATGGATTTGTTAGAAAGTTGTTTTACTTCTTGATTGAAATCAGATCCTTTCTCAAGATGAACAATCATTGAAAGTTGATCCATAGCGTTAATCACACAAATTGCAGTTTCTTCAGATTTACCATCTCCACTTTGTTCAATCGTATTTTGAAGTAAACTCAATTGTCTAATAGCCAATTGATACTTGTCTTCATTTTTAACAGCGTTATAAATGTTAATCATCCCTTTTAAAACCACTTTATCCATCGGGCTTTTTTGATAAATGAATTCAGCGTCATTTAATAATGTTTCAGCTTTTCGTTTTGAAATATTTTCTTTGGTTTTAGAAAATATTTTTTCAAAATTATCACCAAATGATGCTTTGCTGTCAACAGGATTTGCAAATTTACTCCCATAATAAAGTTGATTTAATTCACCTTGAGTAAGCTGGGAAGGATTTGTCTTGAAAATTTCAAGTAAGGGAAAATAATTCTCGCTTGGATTTTCAGTAACATTCTTTATGATTAAATCAAGGTCGATTTGACCTTTTACAAATTGATTTATCGTAGAAAATAACAGTAGAAATAACAATATACTTTTCATTTTGAAACGATTTTTGAATCTTGTAAAGATTTTTATATCAAATCAAATATAAAACTAATACTCAATCTTCTTCTGGTAAAACTCGTCTTTTTTGATATTCCTTTCAACTGGATAACTTTCCGTAAAACAACCGAAACAATGGTCGGTCGAACCTAAAATTTCAATCAGATTCGGAACCGATAAAAAATCCAGGCTGTCCACGCCCAAGTAAACCGCTAGTTCCTTATTATTCATATTGGCCGAAATCAAATCTTTTTTGGTTGGCATATCGATTCCCAAAAAACAAGGTGCGATGATCGGCGGCGAAGCGCTTCTGAAATGGATTTCCTTCGCTCCGGCTTCTTTTAAGATTTTGATCAGCAGTTTACTTGTTGTACCACGGACGATGGAATCGTCTAAAATGACCAGCCGTTTTCCTTTGATTTTATTGGCAATCGGATTCAGTTTCAGGTTCACAATCCGTTCCCGCATTTCCTGTGACGGAACGATGAATGAACGGCTCATATAACGATTTTTCACCAAAATCGGTTCAAACGGAATGCCCGATGCTTCTGAAAATCCAATCGCGGAAGGTACACCAGAATCGGGAACACCAATCACCACATCGGCTTCCACAGGCGACTGTTCAAATAATTTTCGGCCGCTTTCGACCCGCAGATCATAAATATCGGTTCCCTGAATGGTCGAGTCGGGACGAGCGAAATAAATATATTCAAAAGCACAGATACGGTTTTTTGTCGGTTGTTCCAGCGAATAGGAGTGAAGCCCGTTTTCGTCGGCCACTACAATTTCTCCCGGTTTCACATCACGTAAAAATTCGGCCCCCACAGCATCCAGCGCACAGGTTTCCGAACTGAAAACATAAGTGTCCGTACCGATTTTCCCGATGGATAACGGACGGATTCCGTTCGGGTCGCGAAAGGCAGCCAGTGAATTTTTAGTCAGAAGCAAAACCGAATAAGCGCCCCGGATTTCTTTCAATCCTTTCTGAAGAGCTTCCTGAACCGTCAGGTCGGAATGTTTCTGAATCGAACGCAGGATTACTTCGGTATCGGAAGTCGCCAGAAATGGCAATCCCTCTTTAATGAGTTCTTCTTTGAGTTCGTCGGTTTCTATAATATTTCCATTATGTGCAATCGAAAAATGCGGTTTTCCAAAATAATTGACCGCATACAATGGCTGAATGTTTTTGGAACTTCCGCCTCCGGCTGTCGTGTAGCGTGTATGCCCGATGGCCGCGTTTCCCTGGAATTCTTCAATTTCTTCGATTTGTTTGAAAACATCCAGCACCAAACCGGTGGATTTATAGGTCTTAATTGCGCCGTCTTTCAGAACCGAAACTCCGGCAGCTTCCTGTCCGCGGTGCTGCAAAGCAAACATCCCGAACTGTGCCAAAGAAAAAGTGTCGATATCGTTAGGCGAATAAATCCCAAAGATTCCGCATTCCTCTTCCATACTGTCAACCGTGTCTTTGAAAGTGGTTTTCAGAATATTTCGCTGATAGAATTTTTTATGTTTTATTTTGTTCATTTGAATTTTTTTAACCACGAATTCACGGATTTGTTTCTGGTTTATTTTTAATTTTTAACAAAGCAAAAATTCATTTTCAAATCTTCAAATTTCCAAATCTTCAAATTTAATTCAATGCTTCAATTAACCGGTTATAAACCTCATGATAAGCCTCCGAAATCTCTCCCAAATCTCTTCTGAAACGGTCTTTGTCCAATTTTTTCAATGTATCCTTGTCCCAAAGACGACAAGTATCCGGGCTGATTTCATCTGCCAGAATGATATTTCCTTCGGAATCTTTCCCGAATTCGATTTTAAAATCAATTAAAATCAGATTGGCTTTCAGGAACAATTCTTTCAGCGCTTCGTTGATTTTATCGGTTAGTTCATACATGAATTTCAATTCATCGTAAGTCGCCGCACCCAATAAAACCGCGTGATGGTCATTGATCAGCGGATCGCCCAATTCATCTTTTTTGTAGCAGATATCGAAAATAGTAACCGGAGATTTCGCACCTTCTTCCAGTCCTAAACGTTGCGCCATGCTTCCCGCGACATAATTCCGAACCACCATTTCCAACGGAATGATGTCCACTTTTTTCACCAATTGTTCACGGTCATTCAAAGTTTCTACATAGTGCGTTGGAATGCCTTTTTTGGCTAAATATTTAAAAATCAAAGTCGAAATTTTATTGTTCATTTCGCCTTTATCGGCAACTGTTCCACGCTTTTGGGCGTTGAATGCTGTCGCGTCGTCTTTGTAATATACGATGACCAGATTCGGGTCTTCTGTCGAATAAACCTGTTTGGCTTTGCCCTCGTAGATAAAATCTTTTTTTGTGTGGCTCATTATCTTTTATATACTTTTCAATAATTCAAATTTTTCTTAGCGTTCTTTGCGATATTTCTTAGCTTCTTTGCGGTTTATTTTACCGCAGAGTGCGCAGAGATTCACGCAGAGAATTCAGAGTTTAATTAAAATACTCAACTCCATTCTTAAATATATTCATCATTTCGATTCCGGGAATGTTTTGAAACAAACCTTCTTCGAAACGCTCCGGATGTCCCATTCGTCCAAAAACTTTTCCGCAAGGACTCGTAATTCCTTCAATTCCCAATACAGATCCATTTGGATTATAAGGCATTTCATTTGCAATATTTCCGTCTAAATCAATGAATTGTGTCCCTATCTGGTTTTGTTCAAACAATTTACGCAGATTTTCATCGTTCGCCATAAATCTTCCTTCGCCATGCGAAACCGGTATCCAGTATTCTTTTCCGGCCATTCCTTTCAGCCAGGGCGAATGAGAATCATTCACTCTCACTTTTGCCAATTGTGAAATATGCCGCCCGATTTCGTTAAAAGTCAAAGTCGGCGTATCTTCTTCCAGTTCCCGGATTTCACCGTAAGGCAATAACCCGGATTTGATCAGCCCCTGAAAACCATTGCAGATGCCCAAAATCAATCCGTCACGTTCCAGTAATTTATGGACGCTTTCTTTGATTCGTTCGTTTCGTAAAACCGTTGCGATGAATTTTCCCGAACCGTCTGGCTCATCTGCCGCAGAAAATCCGCCTGGGAAGAATAAAATCTGCGCATTATCAATCGCTTTTACATACGCTTCAACAGATTCCTCGATATCCTTTTCCGATAGGTTTTTAAAAACGATAATTTCCGTTTCTACGCCTTCTTTTCGGAAAGCTTTTGCGCTGTCGTATTCGGAATTCGTTCCGGGGAAAGCGGGGATGAAAACCTTTGGCTTCGAAGTTCGAAATTCGAAATTCGAAATTCGCTTTTCTTGTTTGAGTGAATTTTTAAATTCTTTGCCAGCTTCGAACTTCGAACTTCGGGCTTCGTATGGAAATAACTCCGCAAATGTACTTTTCCATGCCGATTTAGCTTCGGAAATTGAAATTTTAATTGGGTCGCCGAGCTTGGTCGCTGAGGTCGGTCGCTGAGGTCGGTCGCTGAGCGCCATGCCTGCCGGCAGGCAGGGAGTCGAAGCGAATTTTAATTCAGAAGAATTATTAGTTATTCCTAATTCAAAATAATTTGTTTGAATTTCCTGTGGAATATCCAAATTATTTGAATGTTCGATTATGACTGCTGCCGGATAATATTTCATCCAATCAATTCGGTCGTTGAGCGTAGTCGAAACGCCGATTTCATTTCCAAACGCCATCAAAGCTAAAGTCTCAGCAATTCCGCCCATTTTTACGGTTGCTGCCGAAAGTATATTTTGATTATTGGATTGAATGGTGTCGAATATTTGTTTCAAATTGGATTCATCAAACAAAAATTCATCATTCAGATACGGAATGAAAACCGATAATTTTGAATTTGTTTTCTCTAAAGTCGAAGATTTAATTTTCGCTGTTTTGTTCGGTGCAACCGCAAAGGAAATCAAAGTCGGAGGAATGTCAATATCCTGATAACTCCCGCTCATGCTGTCTTTCCCACCAATTGCCGGAATTTCCAGATGTTTCTGGGCTTCAATCGAACCCAGCAAAGCCGCGAAAGGTTTTCCCCAACGTTGAGGTTCATTTCTCAATTTTTCAAAATATTCCTGGAAAGTCAGCCGGATTTCGCTGTAATTTCCGCCTGCGGCAACAATTTTTGTCACTGAATCCATCACTGCGAAATAGGCTCCATGATAAGGCGACCATTTGCTAATCTCTGGATTATACCCGAAACTTGCCATGGAAACGGAATTCGTAAATCCATCGGTTGGGAATTTCTGCACGCTCACATCTTCCGGTGAATCCATCGTTTTTCCTCCGAATGAATTCAAAACCGTACTTCGTCCGATGTTGTTGTCAAACATTTCTACCATTCCCTTTTGGGAAGTGTGGTTCAGCTCTTTCAATAATTGTATGAAACTTTCTTTTGAAAATTCTTTTGCCGCGAACGGATTCGGATTTTCTTCTTCTGAAACAGTTGCCTGCGCTTGTTTGCGAACACCGTTTGTGTCTAAAAAATTCCGGTCGAGTTCAACGATTTTATCGCCTTTCCACCACATCGTCATGGTTTCATCGGCCGTCACATCAGCAACTACAGTAGCTTCCAGGTTTTCGACTTTTGCAAAACTGATGAATTTTTCAGCGTCTTTTGCTTCGACCACTACGGCCATTCTTTCCTGCGATTCAGACAGGGCGAGTTCCGTTCCGTTTAAGCCGGTATATTTTAGAGGTAGTGTGTCTAAATTTATATTTACGCCTCTCGCGATTTCCCCAATCGCCACCGAAACTCCCCCTGCGCCGAAATCATTGCATTTTTTGATAAGCGCTAAAACCTCTTTATTTCTGAACAATCGCTGGATTTTCCGCTCCACGATTGCATTTCCTTTTTGTACTTCAGAACTTAATTCCTCCAGTTTTTGTCCGTCATGGGTTTTGGAAGAACCCGTTGCGCCGCCTACGCCGTCACGTCCGGTTCTTCCACCCAGCAAAATGATTTTGTCACCTATTGAGGGTTCTTCTCTTCTTACCCAGTCTTTTTTAACCGCTCCGGCTACGAATCCGACTTCCATGCGTTTGGCTTTGTAACCTTCGTCATAAATCTCTTTGATAAAAGTTGTTGCCAAACCGATCTGATTTCCATAAGAACTGTATCCGTTTGCGGCTTCTTTGGTGATCTTACGTTGCGGTAATTTTCCCGGAAGCGTATCTTCTATTTTCTCTAAAGGATTGGCAGAACCGGTTACACGCATCGCCTGAAATACATAAGCGCGTCCTGACAATGGATCGCGGATCGCGCCGCCGACACAGGTGGAAGCGCCACCAAAAGGTTCAACTTCGGTCGGATGGTTGTGGGTTTCGTTTTTGAATTGCAGTAGCCATTCTTCTTCGATTCCGTCCACATCAATGGGAACGACAATGGAACAAGCGTTGATTTCTTCTGAAATGTCTATGTTACTGACTTTTCCTGTTTTGCTTAAATATTTACCCATAATGGTTGCGAGATCCATCATCCGGATAGGTTTGGTAATATTTAATTCTGCTCTTAATTTCAGGTAATAATCAAAGGTTCTTTGCAGTATTTCTTTGAACTGGTTTTCGAATTTTATATCGGTGATTTCGGTTTCAAAAGTGGTATGGCGGCAATGATCGGACCAATAGGTATCCAGAACCTTGAGTTCGGTTTCAGTCGGATTTCTCTGAATGGATGTGAAATGTTCCTGAATGAATTCCAAATCGTCCATTCCCATTGAAAATCCGAAATCTTTATGGAGTTCTTCCAGTTGTTTCGAATTGAAATCAATAAATCTATCCACGATCAAAACAGGTTTGATTTCTGTTTTCTCGCTGAGCTTTAATTCGTTCAGGTTCTTCTCGCGTGATTCAATCGGATTGATCAGGTATTTTTTGACTTTGTCCAGATCGGATTCCGAAATATTTTCAAAAACATACAAATATCCCGATTTCACTTCCGGTTCCCGGAAACCAAGCAATTGCAGGCACTGGTCGGCCGAATCGGCGCGCTGGTCGTACTGACCGGGGAGGGGTTCTGTCGCAAAGATGGAAGATGGAAGATGCCTGCCTGCCGGCAAGGCAGGGAAGATGGAAGTTATCTCATCTAAATTTTGATAAACAATATCTGTAACCGGATCTGCAAATACCTGATATATAGATTCCTGTAATTGATATTCAGTGATTTCGAAAAGGTCATAAATGACGAAAACCTTGCACGAAATTCCGCTGACAAGGTTTTGTAATTCTTTGGTGACTTTCCGGGAATGAATGTCAAACTGAGGTTTTTTCTGAATAAAAATTCGTTTATTCATAGAGTTCTTTGAATCTTTTTAAACCACAAATGAAGTAAACGAAACGAATTCATAAACTTCATTTGTAGTGGAAAATTAACGGTTTTCCGTAGAAACGCCCGGCCTTATTACGGGTTTATACAAATGAAATGAGCCAAATCAATTAAGTTAATTATAACCGAATTTTTAATGGCGAATTCCATCTGGCAAAATATAAAAATAAAATTTAACCAGATGAATTTTAACTTTAAAAACAAGCGACAAATTTACGATTTATTTTTGGGATTTGAAACCTAAATAAATCTTAAAAATCAAAGAATTATTGAGGAATTTCTTCTTCGAAAACCAACGTGTTTTCTTTGGTGAAATAGGTGCAGGTCATTTTGTTTAAATCTATCAGCCAGTATTTGATCCCGGTTTCCGCACAGTGTTGGCAAAAGGTCAGATAATCAGTTTTTCCCTGCTGGTGGATTTTCAAATATTTCCGGAATTGATTTGGGTTGCATTCGTCGGTAATTTCCAGATCGGGATATTTGGGTAGAGATAAAACCGATTCATTGTCCTCGTCATAATAAACCGAACGCCCATCTTTTACATAGGTTTCATACGCTTTTACACCCAAAATTTTGAGTTCTTTGATGTAATTCGGGAAATCTGCTCCTGATTTACCTTGTCATGTGCTTTCTGTATTTGTTGAACGGTAAACATATCCTATACTTTTAAATCCGTTTCTAACCCAATTGAATCCCTATTTTTCTCTAAAACCGGCTGAACCTGTTCAGCTAAAAATTCTTCGGTTTGAATAGGAGCAAAGCCAATGAAATTCATCGGGTCTAAAACCTGTTGCAGTTTTTCTTTGTCGATGTTGAAGCGTTCGTCTGCCAGGATTCTTTCCACCAAATCGTTGGGTTTGCCTTCCATTTTGACTTGTTTTGCCGCTTCCATACTGTGTTCGCGGATGAGTTCGTGTAATTCCTGACGGTCGCCGCCATTTTTCACGCCTTCCATAATGATGTATTCGGTTGCCATAAACGGAAGCTCTTCGTTGATGCGTTTCTCAATGATTTTCGGGTAAACCACCATGCCGTCCAAAACATTGTTCCAGATAATCAAAATCGCATCAATAGCCAGAAATGCCTGCGGAATGCTCAAACGTTTGTTGGCGGAATCATCCAGCGTTCTTTCAAACCATTGGGTCGAAGCGACCATCGCCGGACTGCTTGCCAGGGAAATCACGAATTTCGCTAAAGCAGAAATTCGTTCGCTTCGCATAGGATTTCGTTTGTAAGCCATTGCAGATGAGCCTATTTGGGATTTTTCAAAAGGTTCTTCAATTTCCTTTAAATTCTGCAACAAACGCAAGTCGTTGGTAAATTTATGCGCGGATTGCGCGATGTTGGACAAAGTCGCCAAAACTTCCGCATCGATTTTCCGGTCATAGGTTTGCCCCGTTACACCCAAAACTTTTTTGAATCCGAATTGTTCTGATAAACGTCTGTCCAGTTCTTTTACTTTTTCGTAATCGCCGTCAAATAATTCCTTGAAGCTCGCGGCGGTTCCGGTAGTTCCTTTTACGCCACGGAAACGCAAAGTGTCAATACGAAATTCCAGTTCTTCAAAATCCAGCAAAACCGATTGAAGCCAAAGTGTCGCCCGTTTTCCGACGGTTGTCAATTGTGCCGGTTGAAAATGGGTAAAGCCCAAAGTTGGTAAATCCTTGTATTGGAAAGCGAAATCATTCAGTCCTTTGATGACATTGATTAATTTTTTCTTTACAATGAGCAATCCTTCTCTGATCTGGATCAAATCCGTATTGTCGCCTACAAAAGCGGAAGTTGCACCGAGATGGATAATCGGCCTGGCTTTCGGTGCAATGTCGCCCAGTGTATGCACATGCGCCATCACGTCGTGACGGAATTGTTTTTCATATTTCGCGGCAACTTCATAATCGATATTGTAAATATTGTCACGGATTTCCTGCAATTGTTCTTCAGAAATATCCAGTCCCAGATCTTTTTGAATTTCAGCAAGTGAAAGCCAAAGTTTCCGCCAAGTAGAAAATTTCATGTCCGGAGAAAAGTTGTAAAGCATTTCATCACTGCTGTAACGGGATTCGAGCGGATTTTGGTATTTGGCGTTTGAACTCATCGGAAATATATTTTTTGCAAAATTAAACTTTCAAAAACAACTGAGAAAAGAATTTAATCAGGATTTGGCATTAATTATGAAGCTGTAAAATCATAACCCTTTAAATTTTATCATCATGGAAGAGAAAAGACAATACAAGTATGCCGACGCGGAAACCGCTTTGGACGAATTGAAACAAAAAGGTTACACCAAAGATTTCAATACCGAATCTCATTTGATAACCCAAGACCCGGGCGCTTTTAAGATTATGTATATTTATCGGTATGAAGGCATGAGCAATCCGGATGATGAATCTACCGTTTACGGGATTGAACATGTAAGCCACGGCCATAAAGGTGTTTTTGTTGCCGGGAATCTAAGCTTTAACGAAGACGATGCTGCAAAGGTTTTGCTTCAGCTGGAAATCGACGGTAGGAAAGAAGAGTTGGAGTAAACTGACTTTGACAAAGTGTTAGGGAACTAATTTTTCAACTTTTCAGGAATGAAATCTAAAAAAGTTCATATTTTTCAAGAATCAAATCCTGAAAAGTTGTATTTTTGTTTTCTAAATCCGGTTGTTATGATCAAAAGAATTCTGGAAACCAGTATCAGGGATAGCCTTGGAGATGGAAAGGCAATCATCCTGATGGGTGCGAGGCAGGTCGGAAAAACGACTTTGCTTAAAAATATTTTCGAAAAATCTGCCAATGTACTTTGGCTAAATGGTGATGAGGCCGATGTTCAGGAATTATTTGAGAAACCGAGTGCTCTTAGGTTAAAGCAGTTTTTCGGGGAAAAAACAACGGTGGTAATTGATGAAGCGCAGAGAATCCCCGAAATCGGGTTAAAATTGAAGTTGATCACCGATTCGCTTCCCGAAATACAGCTTATCGCAACGGGTAGCTCATCTTTTGAACTGGCAAACAGCATAAATGAACCTTTGACCGGTAGAAAATGGGAGTTCAGGATGTTTCCGGTTTCGTTCGGTGAAATGGTCGATTATCACGGGCTTTTGGACGAAAAACGTTCGCTGAACCATCGTTTGGTTTACGGTTATTATCCTGAAGTAATCATCAGGGAAGGAAAAGAAAAAGAAACTTTGAAACAGCTCACAGACAGTTTTTTGTACAAAGATGTACTGATGCTGGATCAGATACAGAAACCCGAAAAAATCGTAAAACTGTTACAGGCGCTTGCTTTTCAGATAGGTTCTCAGGTTTCGTATTCCGAAATCGGACAGATGGTCGGGCTTGATTCCAAAACAGTTGAAAAATATATTCAGGTTCTGGAACAGTCCTATGTGATTTTCAGGCTGGGTTCTTTCAGCAGGAATCTTCGGAATGAGCTTAAGCGCAGCCGAAAAATTTATTTTTATGACAATGGTGTACGCAATGCTGTCATTGCCAATTTCGAGATGGCCGAAACGCGTGCCGATATTGGAAAACTCTGGGAGAATTTTTTGACTTCGGAGCGGATTAAGAAATTAACCTACCGGAATATCTGGAGCAATTATTGGTTTTGGCGCACCAAAGAACAGAAAGAGATCGATTTTGTGGAAGAAAAAGACGGGAAAATAACGGCTTATGAATTCAAATGGAATCCTGATTCCAAAATAAAACCGCCCAAAGCATTTATTGAGAATTATAACAGCAGTTTTTACTTGATTCACCCCAAAAACTACGAGGAATTCCTACTGTGATACTTTCAACTTTTCGGGAATTAAATCCAAAAAAGTTTAGATTTTTTAAGGATAAAATCCTGAAAAGTTATATCTATCGGAATTGAACTTATCAAAGATTAAACTTCCCTCTCCAAAAGGAAAGGGTTGGGGCTAAAACAACTCTTTCCTGATAATATTCTGCGACCGGTCAGGGCCAACTGAAACCAAGTAAATTTCTATGCCCAGGTATTCTTCAATGAAATGAATATATTCCTGCGCCTTTTCAGGTAATTCGCTGAATGAATTGATGTTGCAGATGTCTTCTTGCCATCCGTCCAGTTCTTTATAGATGGGCGTATATTTATCTAATTTTGTTGTAGATGCCGTAAAATTATGTTTGATTTCACCGTCTTCCGTTTCATAATCGGTGCAAACCTGGATTTTATCAAATCCGCTTAAAACATCTAATTTTGTAATGACCAAATGCGTGATTCCGTTGATCCTGCAAGCGTGTTTCAATGCCACCAGATCCAGCCAGCCTGTTCTGCGCGGACGGCCCGTTGAAGCGCCAAATTCATGTCCGACTTTGCGGATATGCTCCCCGGTTTCATCATCCAGTTCCGTTGGAAAAGGTCCGTTTCCAACCCGGGTACAATACGCTTTTGAAACCCCGATCAGGTTTTTCAGTTTAGTTGGCGGAACGCCCGCTCCCACACAAACGCCACCGGTTGAAGGCGAAGAAGAAGTTACATACGGATAAGTTCCGTAATCAATGTCCAGCATCAGCGCTTGGGCGCCTTCAAACAAAACCGTTTTGTTGTCATCAATTGCATCGTTGACTTCCACAACCGCATCGATGATCCGGTGTTTGATTTTTTCGCCGTAGGCCAGATAATCATTATAAATTTCGTCAAAATCCAATGCAGGTTTGTCAAATAATTTTTCGAACAATGCATTTTTTATTTTCAGGTTGATTTCCAGCTTTTCTTTTAGAACCTCTGGGTTTAGCAAATCAATTGCACGGATTCCGACACGCGCCACTTTGTCTTCGTAACAAGGACCGATCCCGCGTTTTGTCGTACCGATGGAGTCTTTCCCGGCGGCTTCTTCACGGTATCCGTCCAGCAAAACATGATAAGGCATGATGATGTGCGCACGTCGGTCAATGAAAATATGGCTGCTCGACAAACCGCGGCTTTCCAGCGAAGCGACTTCATCCAGAAAACTCTGTGGATTGACCACCACACCACTTCCGATGATGCATTTTCCCTGTGACTGTAAAACACCGGAGGGTAGCAAATGTAAAACGAATTTATCTTCGCCTACATAAACCGTATGGCCAGCGTTATTCCCGCCCTGATAGCGGACTACATAATCTGATTTAGCTGAAAGTACATCGGTGATTTTTCCTTTTCCCTCGTCCCCGAACTGGAGGCCTACTACCACATAAGTTGACATTTTTAGAACTGAAATTTGAGCGCAAAAAAAGCTTGCTTGTTACCGCGCAAAAATAGGCTATTCGGTTTTTAAGGACAAAAAAACCTTAATAAATTTTAGCTGAAAAATCAACCACTCAAAATCTTTAAAAAATAAGATAAGCTGCTATTCCAATCTTTTTAAACGGAACAAGAGTTGTTGGATGGCTTCCTGGCCATCATCAATAATTGATTGTGAGAAGTTTTCAGGAAATAATTTTTCCCTTTTACTTTCTACCTGCTTGTAAAAGCCTTCAATATATTTAATATAATCTTTTGGGCGTGACGTTTCAGGAATCATTATATCCAAAGTTCCGTCAAGAGCAAAAGTAGTTTCCACAAGACGATCGGTAATTGTTACAAGCGACTCAATGGCCTGGTCAAGCGAAATGTGCGCTTCATAGCTGCCTTTTCCCGTGATTGACCAATGTATTAATTTTAAAGAATTGCGAAAAGAAATGAATTCTCCCAAAAATGAAGCAACGTCATTTTTGTTTTGTTTAATTTTTGCCATAGCGTTTTGAATTTAAATAATAAGGGTAAAAGGTAGTTATTTCGGGTGAAAAAAGATAATTAATCTCAAAATTTTATTCATTTTAACCCGTAGTGCATTCTAGCTAAATACTTTAAATAATTGGGAATCATCGCATTGAATATAAAAAAACTCCGGAGGAGTCGAATTTTTATAGCCCGGGATTTTAATCCCGGGTAAAAATAATACACCAGAAAAGATTTTGGCGGGATTTTTCATAAAAAATCATGACAAAATTGGGTTTGGATAATGCACTATGAGTTCATTTAGTATTAATCTAAATAACGCCTGAAAAGTTGTGTTCTAAATGCAATTAATTAAATTTAATGGTTTAAATAATTTATAGTTATGAAATCCATTCTCAAAATTTTCGGAGTTATCGTTTTTACCTTGTTTTTGATGAATTGTGCTACAAAAGCTGTCGGTACAACGGTGGCGGACAAAGAACCGGTTCCTACAAAAGAATATGTCCTGGCGAATTTCTCGGACGAACAATTAAACACCGCGAAATCGCTTTATGAGAATAACTGTGCCAAGTGCCATAAATTAAAAGACCCGGATTCCAGAAATCCTGAAGAATGGAACAAAGTCCTGAAACGCATGATTCCCAAAGCCAAGCTGTCTTATGAAGACGGCCGTATGGTTCGTGCTTACTTAGTGGCGAACTCCCAATAGAATTGGAATTATTTTTGAGGAACTGCGATTCTTCATGTGGGTCAGATTCAAAAGGTTTTACAGAAAATTCAGGATTCCTATTGGGGTGTTTTTCGGGATATTCCTGATTTGGTACCTGTTTTTTTCTTTGCCTAAACCGCTTTTTAAAGAAGACACTTCAACCATTCTTTACAGCGACGACCACCGGCTTTTGGGTGCAACCATTTCAGCAGATGAGCAATGGCGTTTTCCTGCCAATGATTCGGTGCCGAAACGTTTTGAGGTTTGCATCACCCAATTTGAAGATGCTTATTTCAGGAAACATCCCGGCGTGAATCCGGTTTCTTTGTTCCGGGCGTTCCGTCAGAACGCAAGCTCCGGAAATGTAGTGAGCGGCGGAAGTACGATTACCATGCAAACGATTCGTTTGGCAAAACAAAATCCCGAAAGGACTTACTGGCAGAAATTACTGGAAATGATCCAGGCGACAAGGCTTGAGCTGACTTATTCAAAAAACGAAATTCTGAATTTATATGTTTCCCATGCGCCGTTTGGCGGGAATGTCGTCGGGCTGGACGCGGCGGCATGGCGTTATTATGCGAAGCCCGCGCACCAGTTGTCGTGGAGTGAATGTGCCACGCTTGCGGTTTTGCCCAATGCGCCTTCGCTGATTTTTCCCGGGAAAAACCAGGAACTTCTTTTAGAGAAAAGGAACCGGCTTTTGAAGAAATTATGCGACGAAAAATTCATTGACAAGGATGATTATGACCTGGCTATTTTGGAACCATTGCCCGGGAAACCCAATCCGCTGCCTGAGCTGGCGCCGCATTTATTGCAGACATTCATTAAACAATTCAAAGGTAAAAGGCTGGTTTCCACTTTGGACGGCAATCTCCAGGAACAAGTTGCTGAAATTGTAGAAGCTCACAACAAAAATCTTTCGGCGAATGAAATTCATAATATGGCGGTTCTGGTGATTGAGGTAACAAGTGGAAAGGTAAAAGCATACGTGGGTAACACATTCGATAAATACAACCGTTATTCAAACCAGGTGGACATTATCCGGGCCAAACGCAGTAGCGGCAGTATTCTAAAGCCTTTTTTATACAGTTCCATGCTGCAGGAAGGGCAGTTGTTACCCAAAATGCTGCTTTCCGATACTCCGATGGACATCACGGAGAACTATGAACGGAATTATTCGGGAGTGGTTCCGGCCGATGAAGCATTGGCCAAATCACTGAACATTCCGGCCGTCCACATGCTTGAAAAATATAGTGTCGCAAAATTCCATCATCGATTAAAGGAATTCGGATTTACCACGTTCACCGAAACACCGGAACATTATGGTTTGTCGCTGATCATCGGCGGCGGCGAGGTAAGTTTGTGGGAACTGGCGCAGGCTTACCGGAATCTTGCATTCAGGGCATCGCATCCGATGGATTTTGTTTTTAACCAGAAAATAAGGTTTATTCCGAATGAACATTCCGAGCTGAAAAAATTCCCGGTCAGCGCTCAGTCGGCTTACCTGGCTGCGGAAGCGCTTCAGAATGTCGCCCGGCCGGAATCTGAAACGGGCTGGCAGGTTTATTCTTCCAAAAATATTGCCTGGAAAACCGGGACGAGCCATGGTTTCCGGGACGCGTGGGCGGTCGGGATGTCGCCGGAATATGTCGTCGCGGTTTGGGTGGGAAATGCTGACGGGGAAGGCCGCCCGGGAATTATCGGTGTGAAAGCCGCCGCACCGGTGATGTTTGATGTGTTCAACCGGTTGAAACTGACCAAAACTTTCCAGAAACCCAAAGACGGGTGGACAGAAGTTAAGATTTGTAAAGAAAGTGGTTACCTGGTGGGTGAAAATTGTCCGGAATTTGTACGGACGGAAATTCCCGCGTCGGCAGTCAACGCGCCGGTTTGTCCTTATCACCAGAAGATTCATCTGGATAAAACAGGTAAATTCAGGGTCAATAACGAATGTTATCCGGTAAGCGAAATGGTGACCGAAAAACGTTTTGTACTGCCGCCGATAGAAGCCTATTATTACCGGAAAATCCATCCCGGCTATAAACCGTTGCCGGCTTTTATGGAAGGATGCGTTTCGGGAAGCCGGGAACGCCCGTTTGAATTTATTTATCCGAAAAAATTTACAAGGATTTACCTGCCCAGGGATTTTTCCGGCGAGCAACAGCCTCTGGTATTTGAAATTGCTTACACAAAACCGGAAAAGCCGCTTTTCTGGTACCTGGACGGAAAATATGCCGGAACCACGCGCGACATACACAAGCTGGCCGTTCATCCCGGACAGGGATTGCATAAGATGCTGGTTACAGACACGGAAGGCAACAGGCTGCAGAAGACGTTTACGGTGGTTAATAATGAGTGAATGGGAGAATGGGTGAATGAGAGAATGAGAGAATGACTGAATGGTTGAATGAATGATTAATTGATTCGGGATTCGGTTAACCAATTAAAGAGGGTCTTACCTTTTGAAATTCTGTAACATTATTATACTTTAGCCTACTCATTTATTAATTTAATTCAGATTTCAGATGAAAAAAATAATTTTACCCGTATTGCTGCTGGCATTCGGATTACAGGTTTTTGCCCAGGAAGTTGACCAGGCGGAACAGGAAAAGAGAAACTGGTTTCATCAGGATTTTTCCAAAACCGGGATTTATGGTGTTGGAACCGATTCCGCTTTGGAATTTTTAAAATCTAAAGGGCTGAAACCTACCACCGTTGTTGTGGGAATTTTGGACAGCGGAGTGGAAATTGACCATGAAGACCTGAAAGATTACATCTGGGTCAATCCGAAAGAAAAAGCCGGAAACGGCAAGGATGACGATCACAACGGATTTATAGACGACATACATGGTTGGGATTTTTGTACGGATGCCTCCGGAAAAGATTATAATGAAGATACTTATGAAGCAACCCGCATCACGGCACAATACAATCCGGTTTTTAATTCGGGGAACAAAAAAGCCGACCTGGAAAATATGCGGAAAAAGCCCGCCGAATATCAGGTTTACCTGAAAGCCCGACAGGTTTGGGCGGGTAAATATTATACTGCTGCAAACAGCAATGAATCCGTTGAAGATGAAATGAAAAAAGTGCTGGTATTCCTGGAAGATTTGAAAACCTATACCCGGAACGGCAAACTGACCGATGAGTATGTAAAATCACTTCCTGAAACAACGGAGGAAGACCAGGCAAAAAAAGAAAAGATTCAGGTTATCTTGGCTAAAAATCCTGATTTTACTGGTATGACGATGGATGAAATCATAAGCAAAGCCAAAGAACAATTTGAAAAAGGAAAAGAAGGTTATGGAGACGATTTAAAATATTCATTCAATCTGGAATATAATCCCGCAGAAGGAAAGTTCGATAAAAAAGGATATGGGAACAATGAAGTGGAAGGCCCCGATGCTTTCCACGGGACACACGTTTCCGGAATCATTGCCGCGGCAAGAGGAAACGGTATTGGTATGGACGGAATTGCCGGTGGCGTAGTGAAAATCATGTCGGTGCGTACGGTTCCCGATGGCGATGAACGTGATGAAGACGTAGCAAATGCTATCCGCTATGCGGTTGATAACGGCGCGAAAGTACTGAACATGAGTTTTGGCAAATCTTTTTCACCGAAAAAATAATTGGTATATGAAGCCATCAAATACGCAGACAGCAAAGGCGTTTTGATGTTCCATGCAGCCGGTAACGACAACGAAGATCTGGATTTTGAAACCAATTATCCGAGCAATTTTAAAGACGATGAAATGACTTCCATGGCGAAAAACTGGATTACGGTGGGGGCGAGTACGCGGAACCCTGAGAAACTGAGAGCTTCGTTCTCTAACTTCGGAACCGTAAAAGTGGATTTATACGCACCGGGAACTGAAATTTATTCCACAATCCCGGATCAGAAATACCGCTATGCACAGGGAACTTCTATGGCTTCGCCGGTGGCCGCCGGTTGTGCTGCGTTGCTTTGGGCTTATTTCCCTGATCTGACTTCCCAGCAGGTAAAAGAAATCCTGTTTGAAACCGTCAATGTTTCTGATGTAGTTGTGAAAACAGGTTCGGAAGGAGATGAAAGAAAATTCAGTGATTTATCTGTGACAGGCGGAGTGATTGATGTGAATAAAGCGGTTCGCCTGGCTTATGAAAAGTACGGAAAGAAATAAAGTTAGAAGTCAGAGTTCAGAAGTTAGAAAACAGAAAATAGAAAATTTATTGAAATCCCGTTCACTAAGGTTCTCGAAGTGAACGGGATTTTTTATTTAAACCAACGTGAATAATAGATAAAATAAATATAATTTATTGATAGTGAGTGAAATAAAATTTGAATATTTATGATTATCGTCACGGTGAGCTTGTCGAACCACAACCCTTCGACAAGCTCAGGCTGACGCGATTCTAAATAAGCTTAATGATACTGATAATTCATAGATTAATAAATTTTTAAACATTATTCACGTTAAACCAAATTAGCGCTCATTTTCTTTTTGAGCCTCATTTTTGCCTTTCTTACGCTTGCCGGGTCTATGTTGAGCAAAGTCGCGATTTCTTTTCCTGAAAGCTGGATATGCAGGTATGCACACAAACGGATTTCATAAGCCGTCAGCGCAGGATGATTTTCTTCCAGTGTTTTGAAAAAATCGGGATGTACCTGCTCAAAGTGGAGCTTGAATTTTTCCCAGTCGGCATCAACGTAATGATTATTGTTGAGCGTACCTTTCATTTCGGCAATTACCACATCGGGCGTTTCTGATTGTGTTAGTTTTCTGATATGATTTTGTAATTTGTTCAGCAATTCATTCTTATTAAAAAGATGCATGGTTGTGGAAGCAAGCTGCCGGTTTTTAAAGTCGGATTCTTCCTGGAGCTTTTGTTTTTCAAGTTCTATTAGTTCATTGTGAAGAATCATTTGTTCGTTATGGTGCTGTAAATGAATGCCTTCCTCCTGTTTTATCCTAAGTTCTTCTTTAAGGATATTGACCCTTGCAACAAGTGAAATAGCAAAAGTAAGCGCCTGTGCAAGCAAAGCGATATGGGGCAAAAAGGTAGCCGTATGACCATACTCTTTATAAATCATCAGATAAACGGCAAGTAGTACCATTATGGCCAATTGTACGGAATTGGCGGCAAGAAAATATTTCGCAGGCTTGAACTTTTTCCGGTATGCCATTACGCCTGAAGCTATCAGAAAACAGATAACGACAGCTATAACGATATTTTCAACGATGATAAATCCGATGCTTTTCAGGTAGGCCAAACCACTGTATGTTATTACAGCAGAGAGAATCATATAGGAAACGAAAACGTATTTGGTATATTTCAGAAACCGGTTCCATTTGGGTAAAATGCTGCTTGTCTGCAAAAATTCCTGTGTAAAGGCAATGAAATATCCGATGACCAATGCGATGGAAATATTTATCATAAAAGCATCAAAATCGAAATAGCAGACCATATTATTTTCATCGCATATTTTTACCTGAAAAAGGCGAAACGGAAAAAAACGGTGAAAAAACCCTGATATGGAAGTTGCATACAGCAGCCCGCTGATTAGTGTGGCAAGGTAATACAGATAGGCCTTATCCCTGAACATAAGATAAACATAGCCGTTGAAAATAAAAAACAAGCCGATTGCCACAGCCGTTACCAACCAATACACATAGGACTGCTGTGCCTGTCGGTCAAAATTTTCCGCATTGACTGCCCTAAGGTTTGCGGTTGTGTGGAAAGACTGACCCGAAAATTTTTCCAGATTGGTTTTGATGTACAGATCGGTGGTTTGGTTGGGGTAAAAGCCCATTTTTACCAGTCCTCTTCTTCCTTTTGCCTCCGCCTCTTTTGAAGCCAAACCGCCTTTCAGAATTATCCATTTATCCTGTTTTTGGTCGTAATAATAATAGGTGTTGTCCAAAAAGGGAATCATTTCCAGATAATATTCACTGTAACGGCCTGAGGTGCTGGTTACTTCGCTTTTTATCCAGTAAGCGGAATTTGTTTCATAATCCTTTAAAGTCAAGTCGTTTTGAAAGGTTACCGAAGAACTGCCCGCCACCTGTTCAATCGTATAATCCCTGTCGGGCAATATTCCTGTAACGGTAGTTGTAATGAATTCTTCGTTTTCCTGTGCAAAAACAACACAGCCGAAAAAGAAAAACAATGGAAGAAAAATAAATTTTTTCATCTCTTGGGAGATTAAGATTCGCGATTATAAAAATAGTTTAGTACACGACAAAAATTATTAAATAATTGATTTTTAAACATTTAACCACATAGTTATTTTAGAATTTAAATGCATTTAGAATTAAATAGTCCGCCGTAGGCGGCATAGATTGAAACAAAGTTTCAATACTATGTGTGGTTATGTTAACTTTTAATTCTATGTAACTAATTGACAACTATGTGGTTTAAAAAATTGTCGTGTACTTAGTAAAAATAGTTAAATTATTTATAGGTTGACAGCTGAAATCTTTAAGTGTCCTTTATTTTTTTTAATAAAAATCAAGATGTATTTACTGATTTGTTGATTTAATAAATTGATTTTTAATATTTTAAATAAAATCATCAACTAATTTTCTTTTGTTTCCGGGAAACGCGATGTCCACACTTTGTCCACGCTTGATTTTAGCTTTTCCGGAATCTGTTTTTGAAATTTGCCTTGACGAAATGAATAGGACAAACGTCCCGCTTTAATTAACAAATGCTATTACTTATGAAAAATTTTACCAACCCCGGTGTTTTTACAGTCTTGATTTTCTTCTTGTCCGTTTTTGGAAAAGTAAATGCACAATGTCCCACAGGATATAATTTTACCTTTACCACCCAACAGCAGATTGACGATTTCGGAGCAACGTATGCCGATTGTGCAGATATTGTTTTGAGCAGCGTAACCATTTCGGGAGCAGACATAATCAATCTTGACGGCTTAAGTAATGTAGCAAATATCGGATATCTCTTGGTGATTAGTTCTAATTTCCAATTAACCAATCTTGACGGGTTAAGCAATGTAACAAATATCGGAGGGAGTCTTGCAATTGATAATAATTCCCAATTAACCAACCTCAACGGGTTAAGCAATGTAACAAATATCGGAGGGAGCCTTGCAATTTATAATAGTCCCCAATTAACCAATCTTGGCGGGTTAAGCAATGTAACAGAAATTGGAGGATCTCTTACTATTTCTAATAATTTCGGATTAACTAATCTTGACGGCTTAAGCAATGTAACAGATATAGGATGGGGGCTTAATATTTCTAATAATTCCGTATTAGCCAATCTTAACGGATTAAGCAATGTAACAAATATCGGAGGAGAGCTTTATATTCAAAATAATACTGTATTAACCAATCTCAACGGGTTAAGTAATGTAACAGATATAGGTGGTGATCTTTATATTCAAACTAATACTGTATTAACCGATATTTCGGGACTGGCAAACATAGACTCCGAAACCATAACAGGTCTGGTCATTACAAACAATCCCGAGCTTTCGGTTTGCAACCTGCCCAATTTCTGTACTTATCTTTCCAATCCTGCCGAAACACATCCCAGAACCATAAGTGGAAATGCAGGTTTTTGTTTGGATGAACAGGCAGTAACGTATCACTGCTTACCTTGTCCGACTTCGTCGGATGATTTTACCTTCCATAATCAGGCAGAAATTGATGATTTTGGAGCAATGTATGTCCATTGTAGCGATATTGTTTTGGGCAATGTAACCATTTCGGGAAATGACATTACCAATCTTGACGGATTAAGTAATGTAACAGATATTGGAGGCAATCTTACTATTTCTAACAATTCCGGATTGACCAATCTTGACGGGTTAAGCAATGTAACAAATATCGAAGGAAATCTTACTATTTCTAATAATTCCCAATTAACCAACCTCAACGAGTTAAGCAGTGTAACAGAAATTGGGGGAAATCTTGTTATTTCTAATAATTCCGGATTAACCGACATTTCGGGTTTTACAAACATAGACCCTGCAACCATAACAGGTCTGGTTATTACAGACAATTCCGAACTTTCGGTTTGCAACCTGACGAATTTCTGCACCTATCTTTCCAATCCTGCCAACCCGAGAACTATAAGCGGAAATGCAGGTTATTGTTTGGATGAACAGGCAGTAACGTATCACTGTTTGCCTTGCCCGACAGAGGAAGATGATTTTACCTTTAGCAATCAGGCAGCTATTAACGATTTTGTAGCGATGTATGCTCATTGTACGGATATAACCGTGGGAAGTATAACCATTTCGGGAAATGACATTACCAACCTTGACGGTTTGAGCAAAATCACAAACATCACAGGTTTTTTACGGATTACCGAAAATACAGCCCTGACAAATCTTGACGGATTCGAAAACCTCGAAACCATCGGAGGTTATCTCTATATTGACCAAAACGGAGCATTGACCAACATTGACGGATTGGAAAATCTACAAACTATCGGAGGTTTTGTAAGTATTTATCTGAACCCTAACCTAATTAGCCTTAACGGATTGCAAAGCCTGACAAGTGTTGGTGCAGACTTTCATATTGATTCCAATGCCGTATTGGCCAACCTTGACGGATTGAGCAACCTGACCCAAATCGGGGGACAGCTTTATATCAACGGAAATGCCGCATTAACCGATATTTCGGGTTTGACAAACATTGATCCTGAAACCATAGGCGGAACCTGGGGATTGTATATTGTGGACAACCTTTTGCTATCCGTCTGTAACCTGCCCAATTTCTGTACTTATCTTTCCAATCCTGCCGAAACACATCCGAGAACCATAAGCGGAAATGCGGGATTTTGTTTGGACGAACAGGCGGTTACCTACCATTGCCTGCCTTGCCCGACAGAGGAAGATGATTTTACCTTTAGCACCCAACAGCAGATTGACGATTTTGGAGCAATGTATGCCCATTGTACCGGTATTGTTTTGAACAACGTAACCATTTCGGGAGCAGACATTACCAATCTTGACGGATTAAGCAATATAACAAATATTGGTGGAAGGATTGTTATTGCTTCTAATCCCCAATTGACCCATCTTGACGGGTTAAGTAATGTAACGGATATTGGAGAAAATCTTTATATTCAAAATAATACTTTGTTAACCAATCTTGACGGATTAAGCAATTTAACAGAAATTGGGGGATATCTTAATATTTATAATAATTCCGGATTAACCAATATTGACGGCTTAAACAATGTAACGGAAATTGGAGGATATCTTGCTATTTTTAATAATTCCGGATTAACCAATCTTGATGGGTTAAGTAATGTAACAGATATAGGAGGTGATCTTTATATTCAAGCTAATACTGTATTAACCGATATTTCGGGATTGGCAAACATAGACCCTGCCACTATACCAGGTTTTTCGGGTTTGTATATTGTGGATAATCCTGCACTTTCGGTTTGCAACCTGCCTAATTTCTGTACTTATTTATCTGATGAAACACACCCGAGCACCATCAGTGGAAACGCAGGAAATTGTTTAGACGAACAAGCGGTAATTGCTTCTTGTGTTCCCTGCCCCACAGGCGATTATTTCTTTGACTCACAGGCAGAGATTGACGATTTCGGAGCGATGTATGCCCTTTGTACCGATATAACGTTGGGTGATGTTTCCATTTCAGGGAGTGGTATAAGCAACCTTAACGGATTGAGCAACCTGAAAAATGTGACAGGTGAATTTCGTCTTTATAATATCAATACACTTATCAATACAGACGGCTTGAGCAATCTCACAACCGTAGGGGATTGGCTTCAGATTAGCAGTATCAGTAGTACATCAGTTGCTATGAACCTGAGTGGGCTTACATCTGTAGGTGGGGATTTTCAAATTACCGGTAATAGTGCATTGACTGCTATTGACCTGAGTAGCCTTACCTCCGTAGGTGATGAACTTCGGATTACTAATAATTCCGCCCTCACGGCTGTTAACCTGAACAGCCTCACAAATTCCCCTGTATATATTAGTATCGGTCAGAATAACGTATTAACCAATCTTAATTTAGACAACCTTACAACCGTAGGTGGTCTTTCTATTAGTATTAACTCTGCATTACCCAACCTTAACACATTAAGCAACCTCACAACCGTAGGAAGTAGTGGTCTTTCTATTAACACTAACGATGCATTAACCGATATTAACGGTTTGAGCAATCTTACAACCATAGAAGGCGGTCTTGGTATTTATAGTATTCCGTCATTAACCCATCTTGATGCATTAAGCAATCTCACAACTTTAGGCGGAATGCTTGAGATTGGACTTCCTCAATTAACCAATCTTGACGGCTTGAGCGGTTTGACAAGTACCGGAGGAATTAACCTTAGTGTCAATCCGTCATTAACGGATATAGACGGGCTAAGCAATATTACCACATTGGGAGGCAACCTCAGGATTAACGATGTTGATGCCTTAACCAACCTCGACGGCTTAAACGGGCTTACAAGCATTGGAGGAAGAATTGAAATTACAAGAAATGCCCTGCTTACCAACCTTGACGGTTTGAGCAATGTTACAAGCGTTCAGGGAGAAATCAGGATTGGAGGTTTTACCGCATCTATTGGAAATCCACAACTTACCGATATATCGGGTTTGCAAAACATAAGTGCTGAGGGCATTACAAATTTATACATCAGGCATAACCCGTTGTTGTCGGTTTGTAACCTGCCTAATTTCTGTACTTATTTATCTGATGAAAACAACACGAGAACCATTCAGAACAATGCAGGCAATTGTATCAGTATTCAGGCGGTTACAGATGCCTGTGCAGGAAACTGCGACGGCTATACCGTTTGGAACGGTACGGAATGGAGCGGCGGAGAACCGGATTCCGCCAAAAAAGCAATCATAGACGGTTCATTGGCATTAAGTTCAGATATGGAATCCTGCGAACTGGAATTATCCCAGAACGGCCAGCTGGAAATCCCATCGGGAAAAACCTTTACGGTCAACGGAGCGATTGTCAACAATGCGGGAGAAGAAAATTTCATTGTAGAATCAGACGGAAACCTAATCCAGGTAGAAGATGTTGAAAATACGGGAGCAATCACCGTTCGCCGCAACAGCACACCGATGATGCGTTTGGATTATGCGCTTTGGTCATCACCCGTTGACGGACAGGGCATTCATGCCTTTTCACCCGAAACCGTCGCCAGCCGAATCTATACTTACGAAGGAGAAAGTGGTTATCAATTGGTTCCGGATTTAGAATCATCTGATTTCATCGCGGGCAAAGGTTATATGTTCCGTGCGCCAAACAACTGGAACCTGACCACCGATGCCAACGACGGCAACCCGGTGGCTTATCCGGGAGAATTCAAAGGCGTTCCTTTCAACGGCGACATCAGCATAGCGGTTCACGCGGGAAGCTATACATCGGTCGGAAATCCTTATCCGTCCAACATCAAATTGGGAGACAATCCGTCCAACCCGGAAAACGATACTTTCCTGAACGCCAACCCGGAAGTAGGAACAGTTTATTTCTGGACGAATACTTACGGCGCGGACGGCGCGGGAGGCTATACCGGCAACAACTGGGCGACCTACACGCTTGCGGGAGGAACTTCGGCCGGGTTCGGTTCGGGTGGAACGACACCTGTTCCCTTTGTGGCTCCCGGACAGGGATTCATCATCAGCTCAACCGAATCGGGAACTTCGGTCAGCTTTAACAATACGATGAGGACTTCTGAAGAAGCGATATTTTTCAAAAATGAAGAAGAAGAAACAGCGCGTTTCTGGCTGAACCTTGACGGAACAAATGACGAAAGTTACAACCAGATATTAGTAGGTTATATGAACGGCGCCACTTTGGGTATCGACAACCAGATAGACGGAAAAATGTTCGGTTATGAAGGTTCGGCAATTTACAACCTGATTGACGATGCTTCGACAGGCTCAGCGACCAGGTTCACCATCCAGGGAAGGCCGTTGCCGTTTGAAGCGGATGATGTGGTTCCATTGGGATTCAGGGCAATTGAAAGCGGGAAATTCAAAATATCCTTATCGAACTATGAGGGCATATTTTCCGAAGGACAGATAACGATCTTCATCAAAGACAAAGCTCTGCATATCATCCACAACCTGATGGAATCGGATTATGAATTTGAATCCGTTCAGGGAGAATTCAACGACAGGTTTGAGGTTGTTTATGAAGATGATGGCACGATGGGAACCGATGACCAAAGCGCAAACGCAATCCGGATTTATACCGATAAAGATTACATCGTGGTGGATTCGAAAACAGAGAAAATACTTTCGGTTGAATTATTTGATTTAAGCGGAAGAAACCTTTTCAGGAATGAAAAAGTGAATGCGCATCATTACCGTGTGAAATCCGCATCGAAAGGTATCATCGTAGTGAAAGCCCGGGCAGAAAACGGAGAAATTGTAACCAAAAAAGTGATTAATAAATAGTGTTTCGGGTTAAGAGTTCTGCGTTAACTCAAAACTCGAAACTCATAACTCCTAACGCTTAACACACTCCGAAGGAGTGAAATATGAATAACCCCGCCCGCGGCAGCGGGCGGGGAAATAAAACAAAGAAATAAAGATTTTGGCGTGTCCACCTGTCGGGCAGACAGGTATTTTTGGCGCAAAGCAAACAAAAATCATGACAAAATCAAACCCGAAATCAGTGACACACAACGCATAACGCTTAACACAAAACCCATAACAAAATGAAAAACAAGATATTGAAATACGGAACAGCGGCGATTTTATGGCTGGTTTATGTTTTCCCGGTGATGGCTTTTCCGGGTGACCCGGAGTCGGGTGAAAATGACGATGAAGTCCCCATTGACCAGTGGGTGATTGCATTGATCCTTGCAGGAATTATTTTGGGTATTCATTACATCGGGCTGAGAAAAAAGGCACGGACGAGTGGAGGTTAAGTGGTTGGGTGATTGCCCTTCGACAGGCTCAGGGTGACGGAGTGATTGAATGAGTGAATAATTTGTATTAAACGCTTAACTCATAACGCAAAACGCATAACAAGATTTAGGTTGGTTTAGGGTTGATTGGTGTCCTCCGGCGTTTTTACTTCGGGGGATTTTTTTATTTTTGAAAAATTAATTTTCAAAGCATGAAGCATATATTTTTATTAATTGGATTTTTGACAGCTCAAAACCTTTCAGCTCAATTTGTCTTGAACCTTGGCAAAAATGTGTATTACAAGGCCACAGTCGAATTGGAAGACGGGACGATGAAAAATGGCTATGTCTTAAATTTCGATGACAAGAAAGCTTATTATTTCGATATCTCACAATACGAACAATTGTTTGCTTCGCCGGAACATAATAATAATTTGACCAAAGAATATTATACATTCAGGGAAAATGAAAAAGCAAAAGATGAAAAAATAAAAATGACGGACATCAAAAAAATAACGCTCGAAGAACCTAATTCAATTACCGGAGAAATTGAAATAAAAGGTTATGAAAAAAGGAAAATTGCAAAACCCACTAAAGACCTTGAGATAGATTTATGGGAAAAAGAAGTTTTATTGCCGGTGATGTACAAAAACTCAAAATTAACCATTTATCAAGATACCGAAATTAAATGTATGAATAAATCCGTAAGTTCTTGTTATGCATCGGGATACAATTATTATTTTCTTCCGAAAGGAGCGGAATACGCCGTAAAACCATTTGAAATTACCCCAACTACTATTTTTTCAATCAAGACAATCGGTCCGAAAATTTATGCGGGATTAGAATATATGGGGAAAGACTGTCCGCTATATCTCGAACATTTGGCAAGCCGGAAATCAAATTATAGTGAAAACTACAGTAGTTTTGCCAGTGATGAATATACAAAAGCTTATAAAGCAGGAATGGATGAATACAAAGCTGATTTGAAAAAAGCAAAAAAATCCATGTCAAAAGAAGATTTCAAAAAATATGAAATTGATAAAAAATTTGAACAGCTTCAACAACAAAATGAACAATTCTATAATGCGATGTTTAACGAAGAAGTGATGGATTACATCAATTCCTGTGAATAAAAAAATCCCGAAAACTTCGGGATTTTCATTTTCAAATTGAAGCCCCTCCTTGGGAGGGGTTGGGGAGGCTTCTAAACCATATCTTCCGGCCGTACCCAGGCATCAAAATCTTCCGGCGAAACGTAACCCAGTCGAACCGCTTCCTCTTTCAAAGTTGTTCCGTTTTTATGTGCGGTTTGTGCAATTTCTGCTGCTTTGTAATAACCGATTTTTGTGTTCAAAGCTGTAACCAGCATAAGGGAATTATCGACCAGCTCTTTGATTCTTTTGTAATTTGGTTCGATTCCGCTTGCGCAATGTTCGTCAAACGAAACACAGGCATCGCCAATCAGTTCTGCGCTTTGCAGAAAGTTGTACGCCATCATCGGTTTGAAAACATTCAGTTCATAATGTCCCTGTGTGCCACCGATGGTTATGGCGACATCATTTCCCATCACCTGCGCGGCAACCATGGTCATGGCTTCGCATTGCGTAGGGTTGACTTTTCCCGGCATGATGGAAGAACCCGGTTCATTTTCCGGGATGAATATTTCCCCGATTCCCGAACGCGGTCCGGAAGCCATCATCCGGATGTCGTTGGCAATTTTGTTAAGCGAAACCGCTAATTGTTTCAATGCGCCGTGCGATTCCACGATCGCGTCGTGTGCCGCCAGCGCTTCGAATTTATTTTCAGCTGTTATAAAAGGAAGCCCGGTGAATTCCGCAATGTATTTTGCAACCAGGACGTCATAGCCTTTTGGCGCGTTCAGCCCTGTTCCGACGGCTGTTCCGCCCAAAGCCAGTTCAGAAAGATGCGCCAAAGTGTTTTTCAATGCTTTCAGTCCGTGATCCAGTTGGGAAGCATAACCGGAAAATTCCTGTCCCAAAGTAAGCGGTGTCGCATCCATCAAATGTGTGCGCCCAATTTTTACCACGTCTTTAAATGTTTCCGATTTTTTCTTTAAAGTGTCGCGCAATTTTTCAACGCCCGGAATGGTCTTTTCCATCACCGCTTTGTAGCAGGCAATGTGCATTCCGGTTGGGAAAGTGTCGTTGGAAGATTGCGATTTGTTGACATCGTCATTGGGTTGTAAAGCTTTTTCGCCTTCCCCGATTTTTCCTCCGGACAAAACCTGGGCGCGATGGGCGATGACTTCATTGACATTCATATTGGACTGTGTCCCGGAACCGGTTTGCCAAATGACCAACGGAAATTCACCGTCTAATTTTCCAGTCAAAATCTCGTCGCAGACCTGCGCGATCAGATCTCTTTTGGCTTCGGATAAAACGCCCAGTTCACAGTTGGCATAAGCCGCCGCTTTTTTCAGGTAAGCAAATCCGCGGATGATCTCTTTGGGCATGGAAGCCGCCGGCCCGATTTTGAAATTATTGCGTGAACGCTCGGTCTGCGCGCCCCAGTATTTATCTGACGGGACTTTTACTTCGCCCATTGTGTCTTTTTCGATTCTGTAACCCATTGTTTATTTTTTAGATAGTTCTATTAATAAATATGTCTGGTGAATTTTTAAATTCAGAATTTAGATTTTAGAATTCAGAATTCTCATCATCCCTGCCTCGCCGGCAGGCAGGCATCATCCATCACTTTGATTTTAAGCGTCAAATTTAAGAAACCTGAAATTAATTTTGTTTAAAAGTGATAATTTTCAGTTTCGTTTTGGAATTGAATTAAATTTTTTACTTTTGTGCAGATTATAATTTAGAATTATGGCCCAGTATTTAGGATTTATCTTTTTCTTGTTTATGGCTTTTTGCGGTTTTTGGGGAATTTTCTTTTTCGCTTCCATAATTCCTTACTGGCTGACTGGTTGGTTTACGATGAAAGCCAAAGAAAAAAAAGGAGAATTACAGTTAGAAGTTCGCCCTCAGTTGCCTGAACAGGAAGGCGTGACGCTTTTGTACAAAAAATAATTACAATTTAAGATAATCAAAATCCCGTTCACTGAGATTCTCGAAGTGAACGGGATTTTTTAATTTCCGCAACGCCCAAAACATTTTTTGAAATTTGAACTTTCAGCTACGAAAGAATATATTTGTTCCAAATTCAGGCAAATGAAATTTCCAAGAACTTATTCATTAAAAGAAATTGCGGATTTAATCGGTTCGAAATATGTTGGGAATCCCGGTTTCCCGGTAGAAGGAATGAATGAAATCCATGTGGTGGAACCAGGCGATATTGTTTTTGTTGACCATCCGAAATACTATGGTACGGCATTGGAAAGTGCTGCCACAGTAGTTTTAATCAATAAAGAAGTCGAATGCCCGGACGGAAAAGCTTTGTTGATTTCAGACGACCCGTTCCGTGATTTTGTGAAAATCGGCCAGCATTTCAATTCGTTTCAATCTTCTGGAAAGGCCATTTCCAATTCCGCTGAAATCGGTGAAGGAACGCAAATCCAGCCGAATGTTTTCATCGGACATAATGTGAAAATCGGGAAAAACTGCCTGATTCACGCCAATGTTTCGATCGGAAATAACTGTGTGATCGGCGATAATGTCATTATCCATTCAGGAACCGTTCTGGGCGGCGACGGATTTTACTATAAAAAACGAGAAACAGGTTTTGATAAATTAAAGTCAATCGGAAATGTGGTAGTGGAAAATGATGTGGAAATTGGAGCAAACTGTACGATTGACCGCGGCGTTACGGCTTCTACGATTATCGGCGAAGGAACCAAAATCGATAATTTAATTCAAATCGGGCATGATACGGTCATTGGAAAAAAATGCCTTTTCGCTTCCCAGGTCGGAATCGCAGGCTGTGTGGTAATCGAAGATGAAGTTACGCTCTGGGGGCAGGTGGGTGTGAAAAGCGGAATCAGGATCGGGGCAAAAGCTGTGGTTTTGGCTCAGTCCGGTGTTGGGCACAATCTGGAGAGCGGGAAATCTTATTTCGGTTCACCGGCGGAAGAAGCAAGGGAAATGTTTAAAAGAATTTCTGCTCAGAAGATTTTGGTCAATGATTATTTTGAAAGAAAAAAGAAAACAGAGGATAGAACATAGAAAACAGACAATACTTTCAACTTGAAACGATGGTTTTGCAACTTCGAACTTCGAGTTTCGAAAAACGCGGTTCAGCCATCTGAAACAAATTAAATTCACTAAGTTTGCAACTCGCAAATCAAATTAAAAGAATAAAAACAGAATGGAGACACAAGTAATGAACGTACACGAAAGATTGGGAAAACATATACTGGCAGACGGTTATCCGTTGGTGATGGACATAGAGAAATCACACGGTTCGTATATTGTAGATGAAAATGGAGATGAGTACCTGGATGTATTCAGTATGTTTGCTTCGGCGTCGATCGGCTACAACCATCCGCATCTGGTGAAAAACCTGGAGTTCCTGGGAAGAATGGCCATCAACAAACCAACTGTTTCGGATGTTTATACAGAAGAATATGCGGATTTCGTAGATACTTTCGGGCGTGTCGCAATTCCGGAAGAGCTGCAATACGCGTTTTTTGTGGAAGGAGGGACGCTGGCTGTTGAAAACGCTTTGAAAGCGGCTTTTGACTGGAGAACAAGACTAAACAAATCGAATGGAATCGACAAGGAAGCAGGGAAAGTCATTCACTTTCAACAAGCGTTTCACGGACGTTCCGGTTATACTTTGACGCTGACCAATACGAAGGACCCGAGAAAATATATGTATTTCCCGAAATTCGACTGGTCGAGGATCGTTAACCCGAAAATGTATTTTCCTGTAACTGAAGAAAGTCTTGCCAAAACGATTGAGCAGGAAAAAATTGCGGTTAACCAGATTATGAGTGCCATTGCTGAAAATCCCGATGAAATCGCCTGCATCATTATTGAAACCATTCAGGCGGAAGGCGGCGATAATTATTTCCGAAATGAATTCTTTAAGGAATTGAGAAGAATTTGTGATGAAAACGACATCCTTTTGGTTCTGGACGAAGTTCAGACCGGAATCGGGCTGACCGGGAAAATGTGGGGATTCCAGAATTATGACATCATCCCGGACATTATTTCTTTCGGAAAGAAAACGCAGGTTTGCGGAATCCTGGCCAACAAGGAAAAGCTGGATCAGGTTCCCCATAATGTGTTCCAGGAGTCAAGCCGGATCAATTCGACATTTGGCGGAAATTACATTGATATGCTTCGTTTCAAATTGATCCTCGAAGTAATTGAGCAGGAAAATTTGCTGGGGAATGTGAATGTCCAGGGTAAATTTCTGAAAGCCGAGCTGGAAAAATTACAGGATAAATATCCGCAGGTTTCCAACGTTCGCGGAATGGGCCTGTTCCTCGCGTTTGATTTGCCATCGGACGAAGAAAGAAACGCATTCATCAAAAAAGCGTTTGAAAACAAACTGATCATTTTGCCATGCGGAATGCGGTCGGTTCGTTTCCGCCCGCATCTGAATGTGAAACGTGAAGACCTGGAAAAAGCAATTGAAATTATTGATTTGATTTTGTAATCAGGTTAAAATAAGAGCAAAAGAGAAATCCCGCAACGGCGGGATTTTTGTTATCAAACGTTGTCAAAGTTCTATGCGCACGAAGAAAACTTTGACAAAGTTTCTTCTTAATTTTAATCAATCAAAATCTTGGTTCACACCTACCGGTGCGCTTTGCACATTGATTGCTTCGCGCGTACTGATCTGGTTGCCGTTTCCTAAAACAAATGCTACAATCGTAAGATTCTGAGAATTTGTTACATTGGAAGGAAGCGAAACATTAAAATTCTTGGTCCATACAGCTCCGTCTGAAATCTGGTCTTGTGGAATCGGATCGCCATATATATCAGTGTATGATTTCAGCAATACATGGTTATGTTGGAAATTTGGAATCGGATGAGGCATATTGGCGTAATCAAAGTCAGGGTCACAGGTAGCACCGGAACCACTGAAATAATTATATTGTGAATGTACCAAACCATCTTCAATTAAGTTTACTACAAGCCTTGCTTCAGGCACATTGTCTGTCGCAAAACCAACTTTAACAGTTATATTTAAACTATTTCCGGTTAACGTTGAATTGATAGCTAATCCAAGTGGAGCAGTTCTGTTCAAGAATTCATCTAATTGCGGATAATATATTTCAGGCGTATTTGGACATCCATAATCATCACTGAATGGATTAAAGTGATGTGTCCTGTTGATCTGCCCGGCAGGTGCGGCACCCGCATTATAATTTGAGGAACTTTGCATATCAAGCGCATATTCATATAACCATGGATCCAGTGGAGAACCCTGGGTATGAATAGCGATAGGTATAATCCTATCACTGTAATCGGTTAAATAATGTACAATTGTATTCATCCTCGGACACCATCCGCACCAGGTTCCGGTATAATCTTCAAACAATACCTTTTGTGTATATTGCGAAGGAATGACGTCGGTAGAAGCAAATGTTTTTGTACCGGTGGTTTTGCCGTTATAGGTAGCGTAAACTTCATTGGCATCATTTACTTCTATAGGTGTAAATGAATTCCCGGTGATCTGTTCACCGTTTACAAAAAAAGCGGCTTCACCCGTAACATCGCCGGCCATGCTGGAGGAAAGATTAAAGGTAATCTGGCTTCCTACCGGCACAGACAGGCTACTTACAGTCAGTTCGAGCATCTCATCGCTCGCGTCTTCTTCGGTTCCACAGCTGATCAGCAACGTGGAAAACAGGGTCAAAAAAATAAAGATGTGTGTTAGATTATTTAATTTTTTCATAGATAAAAATAAATTTTTGCTAATTTAGCCCAATTAACACACAAACAAAAAATTATGATTAAAAAATTGCTTGCGGCAGTCATACTGTTTTCTACAATTTCATTTCTGTCGGCACAGGATTCCCAATTTCCGGACATGACAATTCCCGACCTGAACGGGAACAAAGTTGATGTAAAAGCCTTATCCATGGAAGGAAAACCCGTAGTGCTTGCTTTCTGGGCAACTTGGTGCGGCCCCTGCGTTCTGGAGCTGAATGCCATCAATGACAAAATAGATGACTGGTCTTCGGAAACAGAATTTAAGTTTTTTGCCGTTTCGGTAGATGATTCCAAAACTGTTGGGAGGGTTCAGCCTAAAGTCAACGGAAGCGGTTGGGAGTTCGATATATTATTGGACACCAATAATGAATTAAAAAGACAGCTGAATTTTTCCACACCGCCCTACACCATTATTATTAAAGACGGGGAAGTGGTTTACAAACATTTGGGCTACCAGCCCGGAGCGGAAGAAGGGCTTTACGAGAAAATCAAAGAATATTCAAATTAATAGGGGATTCAGATGGATTTCCTGCATAAACAGATAAATACACATGAAAAAGATTTATGGTTTATTGGTGTGCGCTTTGGCGGCATCACCATTGGCTTATGGACAAATAGACGTAGCGGACGGAACTTTTTCCGGCGGGATTGAATCAAATTCCCAATGGTACCAGGCCGATAATGACCTGGGCTTTGAAGAACCTAAAGACCCGTTCCGTTCCAATAATTACATCAGGCTGGATTATAAATACGGTAAGTTTTCCGCCGGATTGCAGTATGAGGCTTATCTTCCAAGCGCGTTGTTAGGTTATTCGGATCGTTTCAATGACAATAAGATCGCGACTTTTTATGTCAATTACAAAGGTGAGGATTTAGATATCACCGCGGGTAATTTCTATGAACAGTTCGGAAGCGGGATGATCCTGAGAAGCTGGGAAGACCGCCAGATCGGGATCAACAATTCCATCCGAGGCGTGCGCGTAGCTTATACGCCAAATGATTTCACTACCATCAAAGGGCTGATTGGAAAACCCCGGCTTGGCTTTGAAACAACCGAAGGTACTGTGGGCGGGGTTGATGTAGAAACCAATGTTGTACGCCTTTTTGATAAAGAAAATTATAAAAATGCTGTTACAGCCGGTTTTAGCTATGTTGGACAGAGCGAGAAATATACCGGCCCTGTAGAAGATTTTCCGCAAACAACGAGCAATTATTCGGCAAGATTAGGGTATTCGGGAAATTCCGGGTTTTATATAAACGGTGAATATGTTTACAAGGAAGAACGCCCATTGATCAGCAGCGATATACCGTCGGAAAAATTTTATGACGGAAACGGTTTGCTGGTAAATCTGGGTTACTCAACAAAGGGATTCGGTATCAATACAACTTTCCGCAGGCTGGAAAATATGGGGTTGCATGCGGAAAGAAAAATGAGCGATCCTGCGGCGAATCTGTACAATGAAGCCATTGTGAATTATCTGCCCGCATTGACCCGCCAGCATGATTATCTTCTGACCAATATATATGTATATCAGGCACAACCCAACATCAGTTTTATCACTCATGAAGTCGGTGAAATCGGCGGACAGGCAGATATTTTTTATAACCTGAAAAAAGGAAGTTTGTTAGGCGGAAAATACGGAACCAAATTAGCCGTGAACGCTTCTTACTGGAACGGTTTGAACGCAAGGTTCAATGCTGCGGGAGATGAATATGAAACCAGTTTTTTTGATTTCGGGAAGAAATTTTTCCACGATGTGAATTTTGAAGTCAATAAAAAATGGACGGACAAGTTTTCATCTATCATTACATATATGCACCAGTATTACGACAAAGGCATCATTGAAGGTGGAAATTACAGCCATATCATAGCCAATGTGGTAGTAGGTGATTTCCTGTATAAATTCAATCCGAAAAATTCTGTCCGGTTTGAGCTGCAGCATCTTCAAACCAAACGCGACAGGAAAAACTGGGCGGCGGGATTGGTTGAATACAACCTCAACCAGAAATGGAATTTTTATGTAGGAGATAGCTATAATTATGGAAATGATAATGAAGACCAGCGTTTTCATTATTATATGGTAGGCGGAAGTTACGCCAAAGAATCTACCCGTATCGCGCTGAATTACGGCCGCCAGCGGGGCGGATTGATCTGTGTCGGCGGGGTCTGCCGTTATGTTCCTGAAAATACAGGTTTTACACTTTCATTAGTAAAAACTTTTTGATATATTTGTAGCGTTTAGCTTATGTTAACTAATTCATTAACACACAAAAATTAATTTTTATGAAACAATTTTTTACTCAGTTGATGCTGATGGGCATAGTTCCGTTGGCCGCTTATGGTCAGACAATAGTAAGCACTGATCAGGAAAACAGGAAAGCAATTCTGGAAGAATTTACCGGAATTCATTGCGTTTATTGCCCACAGGGACACGCTATTGCGGAATCTATTTTAAATGCCCATCCGGGAGATGCTTTTGCAATCAATATCCACCAGGGAGGTTATGCAACGCCAAGTTCGGGGGAGCCTGATTTCAGAACGCCTTTCGGGAATGCGATTGCTAACCAGACCGGATTAACAGGATATCCTGCCGGAACGGTAAACCGACATAATTTCCCCGGATATGAAATGGGTAATTCAGGAACAACAGCAATGGGCAGGGGTGAATGGTCAGCCGCGGCTAACCAGATTTTAAATCTGCCTTCTTATTTGAACATGGCAGTAGAGGCTACCATTGATGTAAATACCCGCGAGTTGACTGTCCATGTTGAATCTTACTATACAGGTAACAGCCCGCAATCAACCAATTTGCTGAATGTGGCATTGTTGCAGAACAATACCAAAGGGCCGCAGACAGGAGGAAATGCCGGAAACAATTACAATCACATGCGCAGGCTGATTTATTTACTGACCGGGCAATGGGGTGACGAGGTAACGACTACTACCGCAGGTTCTTTTGTTGACAGGACTTACACCTATACGATTCCTGCCGACTATAATGGTATCCCTGCGGATATTTCAGAAATGCAGATCGTTGTATTTATGACCGAAACCCACCAGGAAATCATCAGTGGAAATGGTACGATCCCTGATTATGCGGGATTGACGAACAATAATGACCTGGCCATTAATTCACTGGATGAATACGGTAGCCAGTGTGCGGGAACAATTGCTCCTACTATTGAAATTCAGAACAGAGGCCAGGACAATATCACTTCTGCCGCAATCGAATATACTATCAACGGTGCATCTCATGTTTACAACTGGACAGGTGATTTAGGTACTTACCAGAAAGAAACAATCGAATTACCGGAAGTTTCTTATAGTGTACAAGATGAAAATACTTTAACAGTAAGTATTTCCGACGATGACGATAATGATAATAATTCAATGTCAACCAGTTTTGACAAAGCGGTTCAGACAACCGTCACATTGCATCTGACCGTTCAGACAGACGCGTATGGTTCTGAAACAAGATGGAATATCAAAAATTCAGAAGGAACCGTAATCCAGCAGCAATTGGCACACGCCAGCAACCATACTTATGAAACAGATATTGAACTGCCGATAGCCGATTGCTATACGTTCAACCTGATCGATACTTATGGCGATGGTGGCGCGCACGTAACTTTAAAAGACAGTGACGATGTTATCGTTTATACAACTACAGGAAATTACGGTTCAGGCGCTTCTACCAACTTCCAGGCCGGGCTGTTAGCTGTAAATGATTTGAACGCCGCATCAGTAAATATCTATCCGAATCCGTCAACCGGAATCATCAACATCAGTTCAAAAACCGCAAACAATAACATAGAAGTTTTTGATATGACCGGTAGAAAAATTTACACAACACAGACAAACGCGACTTTATCCACTATAGACTTATCGTCTTACGGAAATGGTGTGTATGTTGTGAAAATTTCAGATGGTAAAACAATAACAACTAAGAAAGTTATTATTAAGTAATTTATAAATCACACAGGCAAGGCGGAATTTTTTGTTCTGCCCTGCCTTTTTTAAAAACAAGAAAATGAAAAAATTAATCCTATCCGTCTTAGCTTTTGCAGGAGTTTACGGACTTTCCCTGGCACAGAACCAGGACTATACCCTTACAAACTTAGATATGGTAGAGTATGAAAATAATTCTATCCATGTTTTTAATGTACATGGAACTTTTGAAGATCCCATTGAAGAAGCCAAACTTCATCTTGTAGTAAACAATTTTGGAAATGAAGATATCAGAGTTACGGCTGAATTAGTTGAGATCACAAATACCGACGGCTCTCTGGCGCAATTCTGTATCGGTGGCCCGGCAGGAAACTGTTTTTCTCCGGTTCATGAAGGATATTTTTATCCGAATGCGAGCGGCGGCATTGTGGCAGCGGGCTCAAACTGGGGGAATTTTGATTATTTTATCAATTTAGATTCCACAAACCTTGTGGAATATAAATTGCGGTTCGTACAAATGGATAACAGCGGAAATGAAATTCCCGATACAAATTTTTATATCACTTACAAGTACGATGAGAACGCCATGGCAGTTTCCGATGTGAATTCAATTGCTATCGCGCAGGTTTATCCGACCGTTGCAAGCGGATTTACCAATGTTACCCTGAAAGAAAATGCAAGTGTTCAGATTGTGAACCTGGAAGGAAAATCCGTAAGATCACTGAGATTAAACAGCGGCGAATCTAAGCTGGATTTATCCGGTTTGGCTTCAGGTGTTTACTGGATTCAGTTCAAAGGAGTTTCCGGGCTGACCACCACTTCAAAGATTATAGTTAAATAATTTAATTTCATATTAGTGAAACAAAAACGTCCAAGATTTTGGGCGTTTTTTGTTTTTTATATGGCGCTGAAAAAGAAAGGATTATATCTGATAAATTCTTTTTTTAATTTCATATTTTTAATACATTTGGCTTAATAACACACAAAATATCTTTTTATGAAAAAACTTTTTACATCACTCTTAGTGATCCTGGGGATAGGTGTATCCTTTTCCCAGATTTATCTTTCCGAAGATTTTAATGCCGGGATAATGCCGGACGGCTGGCTTTCGGAATACACGGGCGCACATGGCTGGAAAATCGCGAGTTCTCCTACAAACTGGCCTATTGATTCCGATGGCTATTACGCGCTGTTTGACGATGATGCCAACGGAAACGGAAGCGTTGACACGGGGACTTTAACATCTTCAACAGTTGATTTGTCAGGGGTATCAGACGTAGTGCTGTCTTTTGATTATTTGAATGTTCAGTACATAACCGCGTCTTCACTTGCCGCCGAGGTTTTTGACGGCACGGCCTGGCAACAGGTATTTTATACGAATGAAAATGAATATGCAGGAACCAACCCGGGTTTTTTATCGGCCGGCCCCATTGATGTTTCCGCTTATGCCAATGCCAATTTTAAGGTCAGGTTTAAATATGACGATGCGGGTGACTGGTCTTACGGAGCCGCGGTGGACAACGTAAGATTGGAAACTTTGCAAGATGATAATGTATCACTGGACAATATTAACCTCACATCGTATGTTGTTGCCAACCAGGATAACCCGCTAAGCGTTCAGGTTAAAAACAGGGGAGGCAATGCAATTACCTCGGTTACCATCAACTGGAATGACGGGACGGATCATATTGCCGATATTCCGGTCAGTATTGCCATAGGTGAAACGGTGGCAGTTGAGCATCCTATGCCTTTGAACTATTCGGATATTGCGGAACATACGGTTAATGTTACCATCACATCGGTAAACGGAACTGCGGACTCTGACCCTTCCGACAACAGCGGTTCAGCAACTTTTAATACCATTTCCGCTGACGGAGGCAAGAAGGTGCTTGTGGAAGAAGGAACCGGGACCTGGTGCGGATGGTGTCCGCGCGGTGCAGTCGGGATGGAGTACGCGAGTGAAAATTATCCTGATTCATTCATCGGAATCGCGGTGCATAATAATGACCCGATGAAAAATACCGAATATGACAACCGGGCGGGATTCAATGCATTTCCGGGAATGAATGTGGACAGGACTGTGATGGGCGACGACCCGTCTTCTGACATCATCGAAAATCATATACTGCAAAGGTCAATTGTTCCGAATCCTGTCAAAATAGAAATCACTCCTGTGGTTTCAGAACATGAGCTGTCGGTTGAAGCCAATGCCACGTTCTATTCCAATTTTTCAAATGCCGACTTCAGGTTAGCCGCAATATTGGTTGAGGACGGAGTGACCGGCACCGGTTCAGGTTACAACCAGGCAAATTATTATTCAGGCGGCGCCAACGGCCCTATGGGAGGATATGAAAACTTACCGAACCCTGTCCCTGCGAGCCAAATGGTTTATAACCATGTCGGGCGCGCTTTGCTGGGAGGTTATGACGGGCAGGCGGGTTCTGTCCCTTCAGTTATTTCCGACGGGCAGACAGCATCCTATACATTCAACTATACGATTCCGGATGGGTTCTTCTCAGATCATCTTCATGTGGTAGTGCTGGTGATCGACAACAGTACGGGACATGTGTTGAATGCCAATAAAGCCGATTTGGGTATATTGGGTGTTCAGGATGTCAATTTATCGGAAGGATTCAGCATGTACCCGAATCCAGCTTCGGATTTTGTGAACCTGAATGTGGGCCAGGACGGTAAATATTCAATTAAAATTTATGACATGGCCGGTAAATCCGTATTTGCCCAATCGCAGCGAAATATGAATGCCGGTTCCACGGTGAAAGTTCCGGTTTCAGGACTTCCGGGAGGCGTTTACGTGATAAGCATAGAAGGTGAAAAACAATCTTTCAGTAAAAAACTGATTGTGAAATAACTAAATAACCAGATATAAAAATAAGCCGGGATTGAATTTTTTCATCCCGGTTTTTTTATTTGATTAATTTCTTCTGATTACAAACACAGATAATTTCTAAAAATATAAACCTCATATCTCATTATCTAAAAGCGTTTTGTCCGCCGCGGCGGATTGAATAATTGAACTCAGGTTATAATTACATATCTTCAAGACTCAGCGCTTTATACTCAATCTGATAATCCTGGTATTTTGGATGATTATTAAGTGCCAATATCATTTTTTGCTGTAATTTATTCAGATCGATTTTGGATTTATTGCGTTTAATTTCAGCAACCTCCATTTCTTTTCTAATTTCATTTAAGGCTATGTAATCAACTTCAATCAATCCTTTTCTGTCCCAATAATTTCCGATTTGTGTATAGTTCTCCCTTTCGATGGCTTTGATTCTGAAATATTTTTCGAGCAGAAAACCGCTGTAAGTATCATAATCTCTTTTCACAATTTCCTGTAATTGTTCAAAGCCTTCGATTTCAACAATATGATTGTATTTATAGATAAAACGAAACCAAAAAAGCAAAAAATTGTCTTCAATCCGGTATTTTATATTCTTGGTTCTGCTTTTACTGAAAATTGGCTGTGCCTTGCTGACCAGTTGAAAATCCCTTTCCATTTTGGTAAGATAACCGCCGATTTCTTTTTTTAATAAATCTTCAATTTCAGTCCTGCTTTGGTAGCCTTCCGCAATAGATGTCAATATGCTGAAATAAGTTGCGTAATCTTTTCCGAATTCTTCTATCAAAATATTTTTCCCTTCGTTGATAAACAAAGAATCTTTTGAGATAATATGATTAATCATTTTAATCTTTGTTGTAGCTCCGGCATCCATCAGCATTTCCACATATTTGGCAACGCCGCCCGTGAAACTGTACAATGCTAGCAAATCATCCGGTTTGTAATCGGGATGGTGGTCTTGCAAAATTTCTTTTAGCGTATTTGTATTGAAGGGTTTCAAACGGATAAAATTCTGCGCACGTCCGAAAAGTGGTTCTTTGCTGTTTTCAAAAATCTGATGAATCAGAGAAATCACTGAACCCGAAACGACTAAATTCATTTTGCTCGTTTCTTTGTATAAATCCCATAAGCGTTGCATATCGCTGTAAACAGACGGATTAACCGAAAAAAACTCCTGGAATTCATCAATCAGCAAGGTGATGTTTTGATTTTGGGAATATTTCAGCAGAAATTCAAAAATAGCCGCAAAAGAACTACTTTCCCCCAATGTTGGAAGTTGCAATTTAGCTTCGATTTCTTTTTGGTAATCCTGACAAAGCAAGGTTTCGGATTTTCGGCTTACAAAAAAATACAAATAGGTACGGTCTTCATAAGTTTTTAGCAATAACTGTGTTTTCCCAATCCGCCTTCTTCCGGTGAGTACCGTAAACTGTCCTTTGCTCAATGATTTTTGAGCAATTGAATTCAGTTTTTCTATTTCTTCTTCCCGGTTATAAAATCTCATTTTGTTTCAATTTACTTTTCAAAATAAATAATTCCGAAAGATATAGTTCCGAAATCATGGTTTCGGAACTGTACATTTCTTTACAAAATTAAAAATTTAATCCGGAATAAGAAATATTGATTAAAAATAAAATCGGATTTTATAGAGTGATAACGATTTTTAATTAAGACTGAACCCCATACGCTACCGGAAACGGACTTTTTTGCCGGTTTAGGACATTGAGAAATTTAGATTTTGTTAATTTGTATCATTCTACGTTCTCACGAACTTATGAAGCCCGAGTAAGGTAAATATAATGATAGGATATGATGAAAAATCTTTTAAACTTAATTACAGGTAGAATACTGACGGTGATTATTCTATTATTTAGCCCCATTTTATATTCTCAAATTTCGTATTCAAACATTGAATTAAATAATAAATCTTTCAGAGAAGAGTTGGA